>Ga0209048_10000260_pt1 | contig 57806 bp, 55 predicted proteins | sample FrelakmetCRP12CR_FD_187146 | JGI IMG/M metagenome (GOLD analysis project Ga0209048, IMG submission 187146) | Freshwater lake sediment microbial communities from the University of Notre Dame, USA, for methane emissions studies - CRP12 CR (SPAdes)... | ecosystem: Environmental > Aquatic >...
GGCTAGCCGCCAAGCAGGGTTTCGATCCGCTGCTGCAGCTCGGCGAAATCCGGCGTGCCGATGTAGCGCTTGACGCTGCAGCCCTGCATGTCGATGAGAAATGTCGTCGGGGTGACGCGCGTGTCGTCAAAGGCGCGCGCGATGTCGCCTTGCAGATCGAGCACGATCGGAAACGGCAGCTTGCTTTGCTCTTTGTAATTGAGCATCCAATCGGGTCGGTCGTACGGCATCGCCACAGCAAGAGTCCGGTAGCCGCGCGCTGCGAATTTGCGGTGGGTGGCGGCGATCTGCGGCATCTCCAATGCGCAGGTCACGCAGCTGGTGGCCCTGAAATTCACCAGTACGACCTGTCCGCGCAGATCGGCCAAGCGGACGCTTTCGCCTTCGATGGACGTGAGCCTGACATCGGGGACAAGCGGTTTTGACAGCAACGCGTTAGCGGTGAACACTGCCGCGAGCAGCGCGGACGCGCAAAGCCACCGGGTGGCCACGCGACCGTACATCTCCGACTGGGGCTGCAGATGCTTCAAGATGACTTCGACGCGCCTTGCATTCAGCCCGGATCCGACGCAACTCGGCGGGCGCGGTTCATAGGCAGCGTGATCGCCGCCATGCTCGCTGCGCGCGACGCAGATGCGCTGTCACTCGCCGACCTGACACAGCAGGATGCGACCGCAGCAGTGAAGGCCGCACGGGAAAGAGGCGCGCAGGTCGCGGTTGAACTGCTCGGCCGCACCGATGGCTTCCGGGGCAATGACACGGTCCGCCTTCCCCTGCCCGACTGGCTGAAGCAGGCCGACAGCGCATTGAAGTTGGCGGGTCGCGGCAAGGACATCGACGAGTTGAGGCTCGCCGTCAACCGCGCCGCCGAGCAGGCCGTGCCCGAGGCGAAAGCGCCGCTGGTGCGCGCAGCGCGCGACATGAGCGTGCAGGACGCCGAGGGCATTCTCACTGGCGGCGACGATTCGGTCGCGAAGCTCTTCGCCACAAAGACACGCGAACCGTTGACCGGGAAGTTCCTGCCGATCGTGACCAAGGTGGCGGAGAAGATCGGGCTGGCGCGCCAGTATCACGGCCAGGCGGCCAGGGGCGAGCAGCTCGGACTCCTGCGCGGCGACCCAACCAGGGTCGAAGCCCATGTCACGACCAAGGCGCTCGACGTGCTGTATTTCATGTTGGGCGAAGAGGAGAAGCGGCTCCGCCACGATCCGGTCGGTACCGGCAGCACGAGCCTGAAGCAGCTCTTCGGTGCGATCAAATGACGGTCGCCGCACTGAACCACATCAACATTGCCGCGCCTCGCGCAGTGATCGATCGCGTGCGTTCCTTCTACATCGATGTGCTCGGGCTGGTGGAAGGCGACCGGCCGCCGCTCGCCAGCCCGGGGCACTGGTTGTACGCCGGCGATGAGCCGATCGTGCATCTGTCGCTGCGCCATTCTGCCGCCGGCGACGGTGCCGGCGCGATCGACCATTTCGCATTGACCTGCCACGGACTGGCGGCGATGCTCGAACACCTCAGAGGCCTGGGTATTGCGCATCGCGCCGTCGAGGTGCCGGGGCGTACGCAGGTGCAGATCTTCTTGCGCGATCCGGCCGGCGTCAAAGTCGAACTGAACTTCAGCGGCGAGCAGCTCCCTGATGTGAGGCGCCGGTCATAGCAACTCGCCCTGCAGCGGCTGCGTGGTCGGCATCGGCGCTTCTTCCGTCTCCGACGCGCCATCGACTTGTGGCGGTAACGGCGCATCGAGCGCGGCGCAGATCGTGCGCAGGCAGCTGGCCGCCCGCCAGTTCGTGGCGCCGTCGACGAACGCAGCAGCGGTACACGCTTTGATCAGTTGCGGCTTCGCCAGCGGCGCGAGCTGATTCAATCGCTCCAGTGCGGCGGCGACCTGCGAGAGACGGATCGCATCGGTCTCGGTGCGCGCCAATTCCACGCCCGGCACCAGCAGCGCGCCCGCATTGAACGCGTGCTCCGCGCGCCCCGGCAGACGCACCGCCGCAATCAGCGACAACGCCATTGCCGCGTCGCTGCCGCATTCGGCGACGGCGCGAAACTTCACCGGTACCGCGCGCTGCGCGCCCTGCCCGATGCGGCGCTTGAGCACCGTGAACAGCAGAAACTCGGGAAGCGTGACGCGCCCGTCGGCGCTGATCAGCGCATGACACAGCATCAGCAGCCGGTCGCCCGTGGCGGCGGGAAGCCGTCGCAATGTTGGCATGGCACGATCCAGCAGCGGCAGGCGCCGGCCCGGCGGCAGCTGTGCGATCGCCTCATGAAGCGCGTCAACCTGCTGCGCGGCGCCGGCGCCGAACGCCTCGGTGATCAGCTGGCGCTGCTGCCCGCTGGCACCCTGCTCCTTTTCGATCAGCATGCCGAGCACGAGCAACTGCGCCGCGGTCGAGTCGAGCAGCGCCGCTTCAACCAGCGTCGAAGTCGACGACGTCATGCTCCGTCCGAACTGATGTGCCTGCGACGTCAGCAGTCCGATCGCGCCGTGGACCTCGGCCGCTGTACCACCTACCAGTCCCGCCACCGGGCTGCCGGCCGTGAACGGAATCGGCGGCAGTTCGCGCTCGGTGCCACGCTCGGCTGCGGCCGTGGAACTCAGCGCCAGTTGCAGCGGCTGCTCGGGTGCAGGCACGAACGGCACCGCGCGTCCGTAGACACGCCTGATGCGTTCGGCGAGCGGCGGATGCGTGGCCATCAGGCCGGCCGCAAAGTTCCTGCGCGCGGCGCCGAGAAACAGATGCGACAGTGTCTCCGCGTGCGTGTGCTCGATCTGCGTCCCGAGCCCGGTTTCCTGAGTCAGACCACCGATCTTGCGCAGCGCGCCCCCGATTCCATCGGGATTGCGGGTGAACTGCACGCTGCTGGCGTCGGCCAAGTACTCGCGCTGGCGCGATACCGCGGCCTTGATCAGCCGGCCGAAGAAGACACCGATGTAACCAACGATCCACAGCACGATGCCGGCGACAACCAGCGCGCCTACACCACGGTCGCGACCGCCGCGACTCATCTCCATCAGGAAGCGGCCGAACATCGCGATCATCACCAGCCCGAACAGCACGCCGATCAGGCGCAGGTTCAGCCGCATGTCACCGTTCAGGATGTGCGAAAACTCGTGCCCGACCACGCCCTGCAGTTCGTCGCGCGTCAGGCGCATGAGCGTGCCGCGCGTGACGGCAACGATCGCGTCGTTGACCGAGTGACCGGCGGCAAAGGCATTGATCGAACTCTCGCCGTCCATCACATAGACGCGCGGCACCGCGATGCCGGCGGCAATTGCCATCTCCTCGACCACGTTGACCAGCCGGCGCTCGAGCAGATCGCCGGTCGACGGATCGACGAGCCGCGCCCCCACCATCTCGGCGACCGCCGTGCCGCCGCGCGCCAGGCGCGCCGTTTCCCACCACGTTCCGCCGGCGATCAGGGCCAGCGTCAGCAGCGTGTTCGCGGCGAAGAACCCCTTCGGCAGCGCCGCGATGCCCGGGCCGCGTACGGGCGAGATCACGCTCAGATAAACGAACGCGCCGACGAGGTTCACGGCGACAACCACGCCGATGACCGCGATCACGAACAGCACCACCAACCGCTTGCTGATGCGGCGCGCGTGGTCCTGCTGTTCGAAGAAGTTCATTGCGTCGGCAGTCCGCAACCCTCAATCTGCAGTGCTTGGTCGGATCAGTCGAACGCGGATGCGCTGGTCGCCGATTGCCGACTGACAACTGCCGACTAGAACTGGACCTTAACCGCCTGCTTCTCTTCCGGCGATTCGGTCGCCGCGAGGAGTTCCGCCTGCTTGAACGAGAACGCGCTGGCGATGAAGTTGGAGGGAAACTGTTCGACCGCGGTGTTGAACGCCATCACCGCGTCGTTGAAGGCCTGGCGCGCGAACGAGATCTTGTTCTCGGTGCCGGTCAGCTCTTCCGACAACTGCATCATGTTCTGATTGGCTTTCAGATCGGGATACGCCTCGGCCAGTGCGAACAGCTTTCCGAGTGCGCCCGTCAAAGCCCCTTCCGCGGCAACCAGCTGCTTCATCGCGTCGCCGTTCGAAGGATCCGCCGCGGCGGCGGTGTTGGCGCCGACCGCCGTGTTGCGCGCCTTGATCACCGCTTCGAGCGTCTCGCGCTCGTGTTTCATGTACGCCTTGGCGGTCTCGACCAGATTCGGGATCAGGTCATAGCGGCGCTTCAGTTGCACATCGATCTGCGCGAATGCATTCTTGAACTGGTTGCGCAGCCCGATCAGGCGGTTGTACGCACCGATCGCCCAGAAAACCACCAACGCGATTAAGCCGAAAAAGATGAGCCAGCCCATGCCTAACCCCCCCGTCAAAGTCCCGCAGCGAGCAGCGGACTATAAGAGAATCGCGCGCGGAAGCAACCGGTTCTTCGGCCGACGCGCCTTGCTTGGCGCCTGCGCTACTTGCGCTGCGTGTCGGCCGCCGGCGCTGGCTGCGCAGGCTCGCGCTGCATCTGTGTGAGTTCCGCCGGGTTCAGGTAGTCGAACGCCTTGACGACCTGACGCACGCCGGACACGCGACTGGCGACCGTGGCGGCGTATTTGCCTTCGGTTTCGGTCACCCGCCCCATCAGGTAGACGACACTGCGCTCGGTGACGACGCGGATGGTCGCCGCGGGGACTTCCTTGGCTTCCACCAGCGCAGCGCGCACCTTCGCGGTGGTCCCGGTGTCGTTGTTGCGTGAACCGACCGAGGACAGCGAACCGACTTCGAGTTCGTTCAATACTTCGCGCACACTGTCGCTGCGCAGGGCGATCTGCTCGGCATCGCTCTTCGCCTGCGGTGTCGTCACCTCGCCGGTCAGCAACACTCTGCGGCTGTAGCTGGAGACGTTGATGTTGGCCACCTCACGCGGGAACTTCTCCGCGAGCGCGCGGTTGATGCGGTGCTCGATCGCCTCGTCCTCGACCTGAATCCCGACCGAGCGCCGGTCCGTCGCCACGATGGCCGCGCCCGCGACCACGCCGCCGACCACCAAGGGTGCACAGGCCGTCGCCAGCACACAGGCTGCCGCAGCAACGGCAAGGCACAGAACAATTCGATTCACCCGATCTCCCTTGTTTGAAGCTATTTCAATTTCCCCGGCCGAGCGCGCGGCGAAGAAAAGACGCCCGATACCAGGCGGCCGTCGAGGGACAGCAGCCGCAGCCGCGGCCAAGACCGCCGGCGAGGCTGACCCCGCCTCAGGTTCGCACCCCTGCCGCACCGGGGCATCGAGATGGTTCTATTCTGGAAACGCATCACGAATCCACTCGCTGACGCCGCCATCATCGGCCGTGATCACATCAAAGCGGCAGGCCGGCCACGCAGCGTTGCGCCGCCCCTGCGGCCCGCTCGGCGGCCGGCCGAAGTTCTCGACCAGGTAATGCTGCGCGGCGCGCACGAGGCGCCGACGCTTGAAATGCTCGATGCGCGCCGCCGCGCCGCCCAAACGCGCGTCATCGCGCATTCTCACCTCGACGAAAACGAGCGTCGTGCCATCCTGCGCAACGATATCGAGTTCTGCCTCGCGATAACGCACGTTGCGCGCGAGGATACGGCATCCGCTCGCCGTCAGGCGCTCGCACGCCGCCCGCTCGGCTGCGTCGCCGGCCCGCTGCCGCGGCGTGCGTGCCCCGGTCCGGCGTCTGAGATAGGTCATCGACTCGCTTTCCTCGCCGTCGCGGGCGGAATCGTCAACGCGCCACGTCCCGCAGCACGTCGCTGCGTTCGACGCGACCGTTGCGAAAGACCGCGAAGCCCGGCGTTCGTTCCACCCGCGCCCCGCGTTCACGATCGACGCGCAACCAGCCGGTGACTCCGTCAATCTCGAAACGCGTCCGGCCGGCGAGCCACTCGCTCGCGATTCGATACGCGTCGATGCCGAGCGCGTACAAGCGCTGCGTTTCTGGGCTGTAGTTGGTCGCGGGGCGACGGTAGGCCTTGACCGCGGGGCGCTCCAGTTCGATCAACCAGGGCATGTCGAGAAAGCGCACGCCTTCCAGATCATTGGCGACGATCGCGGTTCCGGTTGCGACGTTCAGCTGCGATGTGCCGAACAGCGGCGCGTCGATCGGCAGTCGCGTGCGCACCTGAACGGCGTCGCCGACGTCGAGCGCCAGAAAGATCGATGTCACCGGATTCCTGGCAATTTCGCGCGCCACGCCCGCGGCGCCGTACTGGTCGTAGTCGAGCGTGATCACCGGCTCGGCTGCGGCGCGCAGCGCTGCAACAAACGCGGCGGCGGTACGCCGCGCCAGTGCGCTGTCGCCGACCACGACGACATGCCGGCGTGCCGCCGACGGCGTGGCGCCAAGATCGATTTCGCGCAGCGAGGCGCGCACCAGTTGCGACGCCTCATCCTCCACCGTCAGACCGAAGGCGAGCTGCGACGCGGCGACGGCTGCGGCCGTGTCGGGTACGTTAAGCAGCAGCATCGGCACGCCCGCGTCGCCGCGTTCAACCACGCTGTTGACTGCGCCGCGCGTCAACGGGCCGACGACCAGGCGCACCCCGCGCTCGCGCGCCGCCTGCACCGCGTTGATCGCCTGCGCCGCGGTCTCGTCGATCTCGACGACCTGGATCGCCAACGCCGCACGCGAAACTGCATGTGCGGCGACGAAACCTTCGCGCACCGCTTCCGCCGCGCGCGCGTAGGGCGTTTCCGGCCCGGGCAGAATCAGGACCAGCGCGGGGACCGATTCGGCCGGTGGGCCGGCGGCATCTTCCGGCGCATTTGTCGGGGCCTGTGCGCGCGCCGACAATGACGCAAGCGCGACACCCGCCCACAGCAATCGACGTCGAGACAACATGGAACGCAAGCCGTTCTGGAACAACGATCCACTGATCGCAGGAAGCGGCGTGGCGGATCAGGATCTGCCGACCAGCGCGTTATACGTGGTCGCCACACCGATCGGCAATGCCGCCGACATTACGTTGCGCGCGCTGTGGGTGCTATCGCAGATGGACGCGATCGCCTGCGAGGACACGCGCACCACGCGGCCGCTGTTGCAACGCTATCAGATCCGCGTGCCGCTGCTGGCCGCACACGAGCACAATGAGCGCGCCATTGCGGTGCAGGTCGGCGGCCGTCTCGCCCGCGGCGAGCGCATCGCCCTCGTCACCGATGCCGGCACGCCGGCGATTTCCGATCCCGGCGCGCGGCTGGTCGACGCGCTGCGCGCCGCGGGTCACCGCATCGTTCCCGTTCCGGGCGCAAGCAGCCTCACAGCAGCGCTCTGCGCTGCAGGGCTGCGCCCGGGGCCGTTGCTGTTTGTCGGTTTCCTGCCGAGCGGGGCGCAGGAGCGTGCCCGCCTGCTGAACGACACCGCGGCGGGCGGGGCCGCAGTCGTGATCCTCGAAGCACCGCACCGGATCGCCGCCACAGCGAGGCAGGTTGCCGCCGCTTTCAATCCGGCGCGGCGCGTGATCGTGGCGCGCGAATTGACCAAGAAGTTCGAGTCGATTGTGGCAACGACCGTGGCCGAACTGCCGCAACTGATCGAGGCCGCCCCGCCGCGCGGCGAATATGTGCTGCTGATCGATGCGCCCGCCGGGGCGGCGGAGACTGGCATCGACGATCGCACGCGCCTCTGGCTCGAGGTGCTCGCGGCGGAGCTGCCGGCCTCGCGCGTCGCCGCGCTCGCGGCGCGGGCGACCGGCCTGCCGCGGGCACGGCTCTACGATGCGCTGATCGGCAAATCGCGTGCCTGAACCGTGGTACCTGCCCGGGCGTCGCCGCGCGCGTCTGACGCGGCGCGCGCGGCTCCCGAAGACGCCAGGGTTTGCGCCCACATCGGGTCGAGCACGCGATCAACCGGGCAACGCGGTGATCACGCGCGCCACCGCGCTCGAAATCTGCTTCACGTACCGGATGTGCAGGAACTCGTTCGGGCCGTGCGCATTGGAATGCGGTCCGAGCACGCCGGTGATCAGATACTGTGCGCGCGGGAACTTCTCGCCAAGCATGTTCATGAAAGGGATGGTGCCGCCTGAGCCCGTCCAAGCCGACTCCCTGCCGAACACCGCGCGCGATGCCTCGTCGGCCGCCTGCGTGAGCCACGGCGCGGTGACGGGCGCATTCCATCCGGTCGCCCCGCAGTCGGCATCGAACGTCACCTTGGCGTTGTAAGGAGGATCGGCCTCAAGCAGTTTCTTCATTTGTTGCGTGGCGCGCGCGCCGTCAACCGTGGGCGGAATGCGCAGTGACAGCTTCAACGTGGTCTTCGGCCGCAGCACATTGCCGGCCGAGTCGATCGCAGGCAGTCCGCCGGCGCCGGTGATCGCGAGCGCGGGACGCCAGGTGCGATTCAGGATCGCCTCGACAGGATCGGTGGTCGTCGGCTGCGACATGGGTAAACCCCCATGCACGTGCTGACGCAGATCCTGCGGCAGAAGCTCGTGCTCTATGCCGGGTCCGCGTGCGCAGGCGACCCAGGGGAACTCGGTCCACACCTTGTCGCCGAGCACGGCGCCGGCAACCTGGGCCTGGTCGAGCCGCTCCTGCGGGATGGCGACGCTGAAGAGCGGGTCGAGCACGCGACCGGTGGCCGGATCGTCGATGCGATTCAGCAGTTGCCGTGCAATGCGAAACGAACTCGGCACAATGCCGCTCGAGTGCCCCGAGTGCACGCCTTCGCTGAGGATTTCGACCGTCAGCGTGCCGCCCACCAGTCCGCGCAGCGAGGTCGTCATCCAGAGCTGCTCATAGTTGCCGCATCCCGAGTCGAGTCCCGCCACCAGCGCCACATCGCCGAAGCGCGGTGCCAGCAGTTCGAGATACGCAGGCAAATCGGGACTGCCGCTTTCTTCGCAGCTTTCGATGATGCCGACACAGCGCGGGCGCGGTGCGCCTTGGGCATCGATGGCCGCAATCACGGTCAGCGCGCAGTAGATCGCGTAGCCGTCATCAGCCGAACCGCGGCCGTACAACTTGCCGTCTTGCACCACCGGTGTCCACGGCCCGAAGCCTTCGCGCCAGCCGACCATCTCGGGCTGCTTGTCGAGGTGGCCGTAGAACAGAACCGTCTTCACGTTGCCGTACGTGCCGGTGGCAGGCACGTCAAAAAGGATGCACGGCGTCTTGCCCTCGATCGACACGATTTCGATCTTGAGCCCGTTGATCCTTTGCGCAGCGCCCCACGCATAGGCTTCTTGCACCACTGCCTGCAGGTAGCCGTGCGCGCTCCAGCTCGCGTCGAACGCCGGCGACTTCGCCGGCACCTTTACGTAATCGATCAGGCGTGGGATCAGTTCCTCATCCCACTGGCGATCGACGAAATGTCCGAGGTCGGCAAGATTCATCGGCTCCTCCCAACAGGTTGCAGAAAGATCAGCGCGCGAACACCGTGGCCTCGCGGCTGAGCACGCGTTCGAGCCGCTGCGCCAGCGCGACTGCCGCGGCACGATCGACGAGGTCACCGATCAGCACGCGAAAGATACTCCCGTGGCGCTCGACCCGCGGCGGGTCGGCAGCATCGGCGCCCGCGTCGCGCTCGAGCTCCTGCGCGATGCGATCGCGCAGGAGCTCGGCGTTGGCGGCCTGGGCAAACGCACCCAGCTGCACTGACCAGTGCGCTGCATTCTGCGGCGCCGCTGTCATCTGCAACGCAGGTGCGGCTGCCGCAGCACTGGCATCGGGCAGTGGCACGACCGTGCTGGTCGTCAAGTCGGCAACCGCAAGCACGGTGACGACGGGCTCGGGTGGTGCGGCCGGCACAGGCGCGCCCGCTACCACCGTGCGCTGGCAGCAGCGTCCCGATGCGATGTCGGCGGAGGTCAGTCGTTCGACCTCAACCTCGCCGGTACCCGCGTCGGCGAAGCCGAGCCGCGTCGCGGCGGCAAATGACAGGTCGATGATCCGATCATCCTTGAACGGGCCGCGGTCGTTGACGCGCACGATCACGCTCGCTCCGTTCTTTACGCTCGTCACGCGCACAAAGCTCGGAATCGGCAGCGTCGGATGCGCCGCGGACATCGCGAACATGTCGTAGATCTCGCCGCTCGAAGTGCGGTTGCCGTGAAACTGGCGGCCGTACCAGGACGCCATGCCGCGCTGGTGAAACGGCACGTCGGTGCTGAGCGGCGTGTAGCTGCGCCCGAGCGCGACATACGGCCGGTTGGCAAACGGGTGCAACGGCTCTTCCCGCGGAATCGCATCGGGCAATTGCGTCAGGTCGACCGGCACCCGCGCCGGCGGCCCGTCGTTCTGGTAGTAGCCCCCGGGACGTTGAGGTGCCTTCGGCGCCGTCCCGCACGCCGTCAGCACACATGCCGCAACCGTCGCCATGACGAACCCACGGCCGACCGTCGTCCGCCGACCGCCGACTGCAGACTTCGTAGTCCCGACGCCCGTCACGATTGCACGAGTTTTCGATGGCGCGAGATGCCCATCAACATTCCGCACGCCGCACCCAGCGTCACCAAGGACGTGCCGCCGTAGCTCACGAACGGCAGCGGTACGCCCACGACCGGCAGGATGCCGCTCACCATGCCCATGTTGACGAAGGCATAGGTGAAGATGATCAGCGCCATCGCCGCCGCCATCAGCCGCGCGTAAATCGTCCCCGCATTCGCCGCGATCAGCAGCGCACGCGTGACCAGCGCGAAGAACAGCACTACCAGCACCAAATTGCCGATCAGTCCGAACTCTTCCGAGTACACCGCAAAGATGAAGTCAGTGGTGCGCTCGGGGATGAACTCGAGGTGCGTCTGCGTGCCCTGCATCCAGCCCTTGCCGGTCAGACCGCCGCTGCCGATGGCGATCATCGCCTGCAGCGTGTGGAAGCCCTTGCCAAGCGGATCCTGGGAGGGATCGATCAGGGTCATGATCCGTTCACGCTGATACCCATGCATCAACGTCCAGACTACAGGCAGCATCGCGCCAGCCGCGACCATCATCGCGATCAGCCACTTCCACGGCAGCCCGGCGAAGAAGATCACGAAGAAGCCGGCCGCCAGCACGAGAATCGCGGTGCCGAGGTCCGGCTGCTTCGCGATCAATGCCACCGGAACGATCAGCAGGACCGCGCCGACCGCGAAATCGAGCTTGCGTACCGCACCCTCGCGCTTGTGGTAGTACCAGGCAAGCATCATCGGCAATGCGAGCTTCATGATCTCCGACGGCTGGACGCGCGTGAAGCCGAGATCGAGCCAGCGCTGCGCGCCCTTGACGATGATGCCGAAGCGATCGACCGCAACGAGTAGCGCCACGCCGACGACGTAGACCGGCACCGCGACCTTGGTCAGTGCCATCGGTGGAATGCTGGCGAACACGAACATCACGGTCGCCGCGACCGCGAAGTTGCGCATCTGGTCGCTGAAGCGCCACGGAGAATCCAGTGCCGCCGAATACAGCGTGATCAGACCCATCAACATCAGGCCGCCGATGATGGCGAGCAGTGCCGGGTCGAGCACGCTGAACCGCTCCCGAACCCAGAACAGGATGCGCCTGCGCAGCGTGTCATTGTGCACGTTCGCCCCCATTGATCTGCGCGACCATTTCCCCTGACGGCTCCGCATCCCCTTCCGGCTTCAGCGGCGCCGGAGCATTCGGAATCTTGCCGAGCAGGTAATAGTCGATCGCCTGGCGCGCGATCGGCGCGGCGGCCATCGAACCGAAGCCGCCGTTTTCAACGAGCAGTGCAAGCGCGATCTTCGGCTTCTCGCCGGGGCCGGCGGGCGCGAACGCGACGAAGAGCGAATGATCGCGATGCCGCTCGTCGATGCGGCTCGCGTTGTACTTCTCGTTCTGCTTGATGCCGATGACCTGCGCCGTGCCGGTCTTGCCGGCCACCTTGTACGGCACGCCAAGAAACGCCTGCCGGCCCGTGCCGCTGATGTTCACATCGACCATCGCCTCGCGCACGAAGCGCAGGTGTTCGGGCTTGACGTCGATGCGGTAGCTCTCCTTGGGCACGGTGAGCCGCATCTCCCCCGTCTTGACATCCTCGACGCTCTTGACCAGATGCGGCCTCATCACCACGCCGTCGTTGGCCAACGTCGCGGTTGCGTGCGCGAGTTGCAGCAGCGTGAAGGCGTTGTAGCCCTGGCCAATACCGATCGAGATCGTTTCGCCCGGAAACCATTTCTGCTTGAAGCGCTTCTCCTTCCACGCGGATGACGGCAGGATGCCGGTCTGCTCGCCTTCCAGGTCGATGCCGGTGATCTGGCCAAAGCCGAAGGGCTTCATGAAGTCGTGAATCGTGTCGACCCCGAGATCGTTGGCGACCATGTAGTAATAGATGTCGCTCGACTTCACGATCGACTTGTGCATGTCCACCGGCCCCAGCGGCACCTTGTTGCTGTCGCGGAAGCGCCGGTTGCCAAACATGAAGTAGCCGGGGTCGTAGATGACCTGTTCCGGGCGGCGCTTGCCGGTTTCGAGCGCTGCAAGCGCGAGGAAGGGCTTGTAGGTCGAGCCGATCGGATAGGTGCCGCGCAGCGCGCGGTTAAGCAGCGGCTTGTCGGGATCGTTGTTCAGTTCGTCCCAGTTCTTAGGATCGATGCCGTCGACGAACAGGTTCGGATCGAAACCGGGCTTGGAGACGAACGCCAGCACGTCGCCCGTCTCGGGCTCGATCGCGATCAGTGCGCCCCGCCGATCCCCGAAAGCCTGCTCCACGATCTGCTGCAGCTTGATGTCGATCGACAGGTTCAGATTGTTGCCCGGCGTCGACGGATTGCGGTCGAGTGTGCGCACCGCGCGTCCACCGGCGGTGATCTCGACCCGCTCCGTCCCCGTCGCGCCGTGCAGCTCACGCTGGTACGACAGCTCGATGCCGGTCTTGCCGATGTACTCGGCGCCGGCATAGTTTTCCGCATCGTCGAAACCGGCGATGCGTTCCTTGTCCGCGACCGAGATGCGGCCGATGTAGCCGATCATGTGGGCGCCGACCTCACCGAGCGGATAGTGGCGGAACAGACGCGCCCGCAGCTCGACGCCGGGAAAGCGAAAGCGCTGCGCGGCAAAGCGCGCCACTTCGTCGTCGGTGAGCCGGGTGCGGATCGGGATGGATTCCGCGCCCTTCAGCTCTTCCTGCAGTTTCTTGAAGCGGCGCCGGTCACGGGGCTGGATCTCGATCACGCTCGCCAGCTCGTCAATCACCGAGCTGACGTTTTCGACCTTGCGGGGGTTGATTTCAAGCGTGTACGCGGAGAAGTTGCGCGCGATGATCACGCCGTTGCGGTCGCGGATCAGGCCGCGATTGGCCTGCACCGGGACCGTCGCCATGCGGTTGATTTCGGCCTGCTCGTAGAGCTCAGCGTGCTTGAAGACCTGCAACCAGACGAAGCGCGCCAGCAGCAGCCCGAACGAGATGAGCACGAACAGGGTCGCCACAACCACGCGCGTGCGGAATTGATGGACCTCATGCTCAGGATTGCGGAAGGCCGTCATGCGGATTCGACTGTGACTGTTTCGTCACCACGCGAGGTCAGCGCGGTTTCGTACCACGGCAAGCGCTGCACAAGCGCAACCAGCGCGGCGATACTTGCGACGAAGTGGATTCCTGCATCTGTAGGCGCGCATTATCGTTCAGACGCCGGTCGACCGGGTTCGGCCGTTCCCATGTCCGCCAGCCCGGATGACGCCTGCCATGAGCGCGCAACCGACCCACGGCGATGGACTGCCCCGGGCCGGGCATCTTGCAGCCTTCTTTGGCGCCCCACCGACGGTGCCCCGGGCGCCTGATCCAGAACGGCTCGCAGCGATACAACGGATCGAGGCCAAGCCGCGCCAGGCACTCGAAGCGCAGACCGAGCACCTGACGCTCGCGCCGGCGCCCTTCCCGAGGTCGGAAGCGACGGTCGCGCAGTCGCTGAAGGTTCAGCGCGCCGCCATTCAGCGGGTGCAGCGCCTGTCGCCGCTGATTCTGCCTGTCATCCTGTTCCTGATCGTCCCGGTGGCACGGATCGCCATCAAGTCGTGCATCACCTAGCGGCCGATATGAGCTAGATCGGCCGCGTATCGTCGCGCTCGTGCGGCTGCCGCTGCGGCGCCAGCAATAGCCAGCTCACGATCGGCCAGACGAGCGCGCCCACCAGGCTCTCAGCGAAATAGATCGCACCGGGGAAGCTACCGCCGACCCACAGCCGGATCAGCAGCGACGAGAACTGCGCCAGCATCAGCAGTCCCCAGACGTGCAGCGCCTGCGCGCCGAGCGGGAACCACAGGATGCGCCGATGCAGTGAAATCGCGCCGTACGACAGCAATGTGTACGCCAGCGCGTGGTCGCCGAAGAGCGCGCCGTCGTGCACGTCCATCAGCAGACCGAAGACGAACGAGGCGCCGATGCCGACCCGGCGTGGCTGGTGCACGTTCCAGAAGACGAGCGCGAGGGCCAGGAAATCCGGCACGAACGGTGCGCGTCCCCACGGCATGAGGTTCAGCACCAGCGTGATCACCAGTGACATCCAGATGAACACCGGGTTCGCCGGGCGCAGCAACACCGACGGCCGATATGCCGCCCGCCCGACGCTCAGGCCATCGGCCGACACGAGCTCGACGGGTTCCGGATTGCGCGGGCGGTTCAGCGCGAAGGCGCCGCGCAGCGATTTCCACCAACTCATGCCGGCGTCACTTTCTGGCGCCTTTGCGCGGCTCGGGCCGCAATTCATCCGGTGGACGCGGCAGTGCGGCTGGATCGAACTGCAAGACCAGCAGCAGCGAATAGTTCTGCACCCCAGCCGCCGGCGTCATCACGATGCGCGCGAACTGGTCGTTCTCGGCGCGCTCGACCTTCGCCACCGTCGCCACCTGCAAACCCGCCGGATAGATGCCGTCGATACCCGAGGTCATCGCGACGTCGCCCGGGATGACGTCGGCGTTGGCCGGCATGAAACGCAGATCGAGCGTACCGGCATCGGCACCCCCGAAGGCCACGCCGCGCAGTCCATTGCGGGCAAGCTGCACCGGTATCGACTGGTCCTTGTCGACCAGCAGCGTCAGTTCAGAAGTCAGCGGGAACACGCGCGTCACCTGCCCAATCACGCCGCGGTCGTCGATCACGGGGTAGCCGGTGCGAACGCCGTCGCTGCTGCCCTTGTCGAGCACCAGCTTGCGCGAGAAGGGGTCGCGCGATTCGTACAACACTTGTGCCAGCACGCCGGGGCGGGCAACGCGCTCGCGCGCGCCGAGCAGTCGCCGCAGCTGCGCGTTCTCGGCTTCGAGGGTCTTCGCCTGTTGCAGTTCGTGCGCGCGCTCGATCGCGTCGCGCTTCAGCGCCTCGTTCTCGCGCGTCAGCTGGCTCACGCTGCTGAAGTAGTCGCCGACCACCTCGACCACGCGCGCCGGCGCGAGCAGCGCCTGCTGGATCGGATAGAGGACCACGCCGACGCCGACCCGGATCGTGTCCAGCGCCTTCACGCGCGAATCGACGATGATCAGCGCAATGGCGAGGAAGGAAAAGAACGCCAGCCGCGCGCGGGCAGACACGCCCTGGTTGAATAGCGGCGGCGGGCCGTGTTCCATCGAAGTCGGGCGTCGGGCGTCCGGGGTCGGGTGCAATCAGGGCAGGCTGCGCTTGCTCCCGACTCCCGACGCCTGCGCCTGACCTCCGTCACCCCTGCGCGAAGATCGAACCGAGCTTGTCCATGCGCTCGAGCGCGATGCCGCAGCCGCGCACCACGCAGGTGAGCGGGTCCTCGGCCACCAGCACCGGCAGCCCGGTCTCTTCCATCAGCAGCCGGTCGAGGTCGCGCAGCAGCGCGCCGCCGCCGGTGAGCATCATGCCGCGGTCAGCGATGTCGGCGCCGAGTTCCGGCGGCGTCTGCTCCAGCGCGATCTTCACCGCGCTCACGATCTGGTTCAGCGGGTCAGTCAGCGACTCGAGAATTTCGTTGCTGGAAATCGTGAAGCTGCGCGGAATGCCTTCCGACAGATTGCGGCCCTTGACTTCCATCTCCTTGACTTCGGAGCCGGGAAAAGCCGAACCGATTTCCTTCTTGATCGCCTCCGCGGTGGGTTCACCGATCAGCATGCCGTAGTTGCGGCGGATGTAGTTGATGATCGATTCGTCAAACTTGTCGCCGCCGACGCGCACACTGCCGGAGTACACCATGCCGCCGAGCGAGATCACGCCCACTTCCGTGGTGCCGCCGCCGATGTCGACCACCATCGAGCCCGACGCTTCGCTCACCGGAAGGCCGGCGCCGATCGCGGCGGCCATCGGCTCTTCGATCAGGAACACCTGCGAGGCGCCGGCCGCTTCGGCGGATTCCTTGATCGCGCGCCGTTCGACCTGGGTCGAGCCACACGGCACGCAGATGATGATGCGCGGGCTTGGCGCGAACAGGCTCGACGGATGCACGATCTTGATGAACTGCTTGAGCATCTGCTCGGTGACCGTGAAGTCGGCGATCACGCCGTCCTTCATCGGCCGGATTGCCTCGATGTTGCCGGGCACCTTGCCGAGCATTTGCTTGGCCTCGCGGCCAACCGCGCGAATCGTGCGTTTGCCGCTGGGCCCACCCTCCTGGCTGATGGCAACAACCGACGGCTCGTTCAGGACAATGCCCTTGCCGCGGACGTAGATGAGGGTGTTGGCGGTGCCGAGATCGATCGCAAGATCGCTGGAGAAGTAACTGCGGAGAAAGCCGAACATGGACGCCTTGTGTGATCCTCGCTGCTCTGCGGCCGCGCAGTTCAGCGCAGAAGTATGCTCGATAAGGGTTGCGTCAGAGTGAAGCGATGAAGTGCGAATGATAGACTAGATGCGCAACTCGTCACTCTGAAACGAGTCCGATTTCGAGCGCGCGGCCTACCCTGTCGATCATCCCTTCGTCTGTCCCGCCCGCGCCCGCGCTCCGATGTCCCTCAGCCTCGACGACGTCCGCCGCATCGCGCACCTGGCGCGAATCGAAGTTACCGATGCCCAGGCGCAGGCCACGCTCGCGCAGCTGAACGACATCTTCGCGATGATCGAACAGATGCAGAAAGTGCCGACCGAGGGGGTCGAGCCCATGTCGCACCCACTTGGCGGGGCCCAGCGGCTGCGCGACGATGTGGTGACGGAACGGGACGAGCGCGAGACCAGCCTGCGTAACGCCCCTGAACAACAGGACGGGCTCTTCCTGGTGCCGAAGGTGATCGAATGACCGGCGGGAATCGGGAGCCGGGAGTCGGGCACGAACTGGCGCACGCCCCGATCGCCGAACTCGGTCGGCGGCTGGATGCGAAAGAGGTCTCGGCGGTCGAGTTGGCACAGCTCTTTCTGCGCCGCATCGAAGCCCATCGCGACCTGAACGCATTCCTCGACGTGCGGCCCGAGGTCACGCTGGGGCAGGCACGCGCGGCCGACGCGCGGCGCGCGGCGGGCGAAACCGGCGCGCTGCTGGGGGTGCCACTTGCGCACAAGGACATCTTTGTCACGCGCGACTGGTGCTCGACCGCGAGCAGCAAGATCCTGAAGGGCTACATGAGCCCCTTCGACGCCACGGTGGTCGACAACCTCAAACAGGCTGGCATGGTCTGTCTCGGCAAGCTCAACTGCGACGAATTCGCGATGGGCTCGAGCAATGAGAACAGCGCCTACGGCAACGTGCTTAACCCGTGGGACAAGGGCGCCGTGCCGGGCGGCTCTTCGGGCGGCTCGTCGGCCGTCGTTGCCGCGCGCATCGCACCGGTGGCGACCGCCACGGACACCGGCGGCTCGATCCGTGAGCCGGCTGCGTTTACCGGCATCACCGGCACCAAGCCGACCTATGGCCGGCCGTCGCGCTGGGGCATGATCGCGTTCGCGTCGAGCCTCGACACGGCGGGGCTGATGACGCAATCGGCCGAGGACTGCGCGCTGGTCTTCAACGGCATGCTCGGCTTCGATCCGAAGGACTCGACCAGCCTTGACCGGCCGCGCGAGGACTTCACACGCCATCTGAACGATCCGGTCAAGGGTCTGAAGATCGGCGTGCCGAGGGAGTTCTTCGGCGCCGGACTGCAGCCCGATGTCGAGGCGGCGGTGCGCGCGGCGTTGCACGAGTATGAACAACTCGGCGCACGCCTGGTCGACGTTTCGCTGCCCAACGCCGAACTCGGCATCCCCGTGTACTACGTGATCGCGCCGGCCGAGTGCAGCTCGAACCTGGCGCGCTTTGACGGTGTGCGCTATGGCCATCGCGCCGCCAAATACGACGACCTGATCGATCTGATCAAGAAGTCGCGTTCCGAGGGTTTCGGTGCCGAACCCAAGCGCCGCATCCTGGTGGGCACCTACGTGCTTTCACACGGGTATTACGACGCCTACTTCATCAAGGCGATGAAGGTACGGCGTTTGATCGCTGACGATTTTCAGCGCGCGTTTCGCCAAGTCGACGTGATTGCCAGCCCCGTGACCACGAGCGTGGCATTCGGGTTCGGCGAGAAGACCGACGACCCGGTCGCGATGTATCTGGCGGACCTGTACACGGTTCCTGGCTCGCTGGCCGGCATTCCGAGCATGAGCATTCCGTGCGGCTTCGGGGCGAAAGATCGCCCGGTGGGATTGCAGTTGATGACCAATCACTTCGAGGAGGCGAAGATGCTCGGCATCGCGCATGCGTATCAGTGCGCGACCGACTGGCATCGGCGCGTGCCGACGGGTTACTGAGATGAAATGGGAAACCGTCATCGGTCTTGAGACGCACGCGCAGCTGTCGACCCGCAGCAAGATCTTTTCCGGCGCCAGCACCGCCTTCGGCGCTGCGCCCAACACGCAGGCCTGTGCCGTCGATCTCGCGTTGCCCGGCGTGCTGCCGGTGCTGAACAAGGGCGCGGTCGAGCGCGCGATCAGATTCGGCCTGTCCGTCGACGCCACCATCGCGCCGCACTCGATTTTTGCGCGCAAGAACTACTTCTACCCCGATCTGCCGAAGGGCTACCAGATCAGCCAGTACGAGATTCCGGTCGTGCAGGGTGGCACGTTGTCGTGCTTCGTCACGCCGAAGAAGGGTGCGCCGTACCGCAAGACCGTGCGCCTCACGCGCGCGCATCTGGAAGAGGACGCGGGCAAGTCGCTGCATGAGGACTATCACGGAATGTCAGGCATCGATCTGAACCGCGCCGGCACGCCGCTGCTCGAGATCGTGACGGAGCCCGACATGCGCTCGTCCGACGAGGCGGTCGCATACGCGAAGGCGCTGCACGCGCTCGTGGTCTGGCTCGGCATCTGCGACGGCAACATGCAGGAAGGCAGCTTCCGCTGCGACGCCAACGTGAGCGTGCGGCCGATGGGTCAGCAGGAATACGGCACCCGCTGCGAGATCAAGAACCTCAACAGCTTCAAGTTCCTGCAGGCGGCGATCGACTACGAGGTGCGGCGGCAGATCGAATTGCTCGAAGACGGCGGTCGTGTGGTGCAGGAGACGCGCCTGTATGACCCGGACCGCAATGAGACGCGCAGCATGCGCAGCAAGGAAGACGCGATGGACTATCGCTACTTCCCCGACCCGGATCTGCTGCCGCTGGCGATTTCGCGCGAGTGGATCGATGCGATGAGGCGCGAATTGCCGGAGTTACCTGCGGCGATGCGCGAGCGCTTTGTCCGCGACTACGCGTTGTCCGAGTATGACGCCGGCGTGCTAACGGATTCGAAGGCGATGGCCGCGTACTTCGAGCAGGTCGCACGCGCGGTGACCGACAAGAAGGTGGCGGCAAACTGGGTGATGGGCGAGGTCGCGGCCGCCCTCAACAATGCCGACATCGCGATCGAAGCCGCACCCGTGTCTGCCGCACAACTGGGCGGACTGATCAACCGCGTTCTCGATGGAACCATCAACAACAAGACCGCCAAGGACGTGTTCGCGGCGCTGTGGCATCACGAGGCCGACAGCGCCGATGCCATCATCGAAGCCCGTGGCCTGAAACAGATTTCCGACGCCGGCGCAATTGAGAACCTGATCGACGATGTGCTCGCAGCCAACGCGAGATCCGTGGCGGAATTCAGGGCCGGCAAGGAAAAGGCTTTCAACGCACTGGTCGGCCAGGCCATGAAGGCTGCCAAAGGAAAAGCCAATCCGCAGCAGGTCAACGACATCCTGCGGCGCAAGCTCGCGGGTTAAGTCGCGCGCCATCGAGAAACGGCCCGGGAGCACCGGGCCGTTTGCCTTTGTGTTCCGCTTCCGCTCACGGGAAAGTGAAGTTCACCGCCGCATCGCCGGAAGAGATGTCCACCGTCGGGGCCGTGCTATTGACCGCGCCATTCACGTCGGCAGCTTCAATCGTGTACTTGCCGGCGCTAGAGGCGGTCGCGAAGTTCGAAAACGACAGCGAAGATGGCGAGTAGCCCGACAGCTGCGCGGCAGCTTTCGGCAGGGTCATCGAATACGCGCCCGCGTCGCTGGTGTTCCTGCTCGCCACTTCAACGTTGGACAGCGCGCCGACCGCCTGCAACGGGCGCAGCGTGGCCGGCAAAGACGCCGCCGGACCAACCGTACCCGATACCGTCGCCAGGGTCGAACCGGCCGACAGCGTGATCGCGGGAACATTCGTGGTGCTGCCCGTCGTGACCGGGACACCGCTGACGACCGCGGTGGCGGCGCCCGGCATCGTGATCACAAGCTCATAGGGCGAGCGACTTGAATCGACCGGCGACAAGGTATAGCGCCCTGCGCTGTCCGGCACGGTCGCGCGCAACACATCGCCGCTGTTCTGTGCCGATATGACCGCCTGCGCAACGGCCGTTCCCGAGATCGAGGTCGCGAGGGTGCCGGTAATGGCACCCGAAACTTTGACCGGAATGACCTGAATCACCGGCTTCAACTGGTAGCCGCCATCGACCAGCGCGACGATCGACTTGCAGGCATTGAAGTCGAGGACCAGATCGACCAGTTCGCCGGCCTGTACCGCGAACTGATGAATCAACTTGATGCCTGACTGCGCCGCGCTCGGCGTCTGCAGCGCGGTCTCACTTCCCCCGGTCGGCAGGACCGAGTTTGCCGGCGCGCCAGACGCCGGATCCGCCGCCAGCACCAGCCGCAGCTGCTGGTATTGCCCGGCGGGCAGCGCAGTCTGGCCCAGATTGAGCAGCACGCCATTGGTGAGCGTCAGCAGATCGATCCTGCGTGCGGGATCCAGCCGGATGTCGTTCCAACCGATGTCGTTCGCCGCCGCACTCGAGCTCTGATGCACGCGCACGCGTTCGACCGTGACGTTGACCTGATCGAAGCCGCAGGCTGGGGCATCAGCGAGCGCAACGCGCAAGGTGCCCTGCGTCGCCTGGTCCGGCGGGCCAACGCACGCGAGCAGGGTCGCGACGCCAACGCCCGATGCAGTGCCGCACAGGCTTTGGCTCCAACGGGATCGCATCGGCTCCCTCCGCATCCAATTCAGGGGCATGGCGCCCGATCAGCGTCCAGCGATCGACCGGTGTGCACGTCGCCGCGCGCGCGGACTGATCGGCCCGGCAGACTAGCGCGTTGCCGTGCTGGCGTTGCGCCGGCTGGGCCGCGCGCCGGCGTCGACGAGTTCGCGAAAGCGCTTGCTTTCGCCGTCAAAACGCTCGTTGATGCGCTTCAATTCGGCTTGCGTGTCAGCAATGATCTTTTCCTGCGCCTGGACCATGGCCGCGTTGGCGTCGTAGGCGCGCTTGAGTCGGTCGGGCTTTTCGCGCTTGGCGTAGAACTCGGCCTCGTCGTCCAGCTTTTTGCGCTCGCCCTGCAGTTCGTCCATGCGCTTGCGCGCGCGCTCAATGAGAGAGCGCCGGCTGTCGACTGCGCGGGCGCGTGCGTCTTCGATATCCTTCAGATCGCCGTAGGTTTCGAGCAGCGCCTGATCACGGCGCGCCTGATCGCGGCGCTGCGCCTCTTCCTCGGTCCTGCGCCGATCCTCCGCCGCCTTCTGTGCGCGTTGCTCCGCCGTCAGTGGCGGTTCGATCACGCGGCGCACCGATCCGTCGCTGCGCAGTTCCCTGATCGGGCGGTCGGCACACTCCGGCGGGGGCTGATCCGACGTGATCGTCTTGCCCCTGGCATCGGTGCACACGAACAGGCTGCTGGCCGTCGCGTTGCCGGCACTCGCCGCGATTGCCGCGACGACCGCAAGACGTGAGGCCCAAACGTGGGCAAGAGGCTCAAATGCCATAGCGACTCCAGTAGGCCTGCATCGCGGTGCGATACGGCTGCGCCGCAATGGCAAGCGGCGAGCCGGAATCGAGGAATTCGATCAGGTCGTTGCAGTCCGCGATCGCAAGGATCGGTACGCCGAACATCTGTTCGAACGCCTGGACCGCCGACATCGATGACAGCGCAGCGTCGGTTCCGGTCCGCTCGCGCCGATCAAGCGCGATCACCACGCCCGCGGGTTCGGCGCCGAGCGAACGGATCAGCTGCACCGATTCGCGCTTGGCCAGCCCTTCGGTGATCACGTCGTCGACGATCATCACGCGGCCTGCCAGCGGCGCACCGACGATGATGCCGCCCTCGCCATGTTCCTTGGCTTCCTTGCGGTTAAACGCGAAGTCGTAATCGTGACCGAGCTCGGCCAGCGCAACCGCCGTGCTCGATGCCAGGGTGATGCCTTTGTAGGCAGGACCGAACAGCATGTCGTACCGGACCCGCCCCGCTTGCTGCGCCGCCGCCAGCGTCTGCGCGTAGAAGCGTGCCAGCCGCCCGAGCGTGGAGCCGCGACAGAACAGCCCGGCATTGAAGAAATATGGCGATTTGCGGCCCGCCTTGGTGGTGAATTCGCCAAAGCGCAGCACGCCCGATTGCAGGGCAAACTCGATGAACTGTCGACGCAAAGGGTCCATGCTTCGTGTCGCGCGAGGTGAGTGTTCGCGTCGCGCGAGATTGTGTCAAAAAGCCGCTATCGTGTGGGCCGACTGATCGGGCTAATCCCTGTCGCCATGTTTCGCGTGATCACCCTGAACGCCAACGGCATCCGTTCTGCGGCAACGAAAGGGCTGTTCCGTTGGGTGCGACGCGTGGACCCCGACATCCTGTGCCTGCAGGAGATCAAGGCGAACGAGGAGGACATCCCGCAACGGTACCGCTATCACGACAGCCTGACGAGCTTCTTCTACTGCGCCCGGAAGAAGGGCTATGCGGGCACCGCGCTTTATGCGAAGAAGCAACCGCGCCGCCTGCAACTGGGTTTCGGCGTGCCGGAATTCGACGGCGAAGGCCGCTACATCGAGGCCGAGTTTGCGAACGTCACCGTGATCTCGGTCTATTTCCCCTCCGGTTCGGCCGGGCCGCACCGGCAGGAATCGAAGGACCGGTTCCTCCAGGCGTTCTACCCGCACCTGCAGGCGCTGAAGGACAGCGGCCGCGCCATCGTCTTCTGTGGCGATCTGAACATCGCGCACCGGGAGATCGACCTGAAGAACTGGCGCGCGAACCAGAAGAACTCCGGCTTTCTCCCGCACGAACGCGCATGGCTCACCCGAGTCTTTGATGAGCAGGGCTGGGTCGATGTGTTTCGCCGTCTCGATCCACGGCCCGAGCAATACACGTGGTGGAGCAACCGCGGCCAAGCTTGGGCGAAGAACGTTGGCTGGCGGCTGGACTATCAGATCGCCACGCCGGGCATTGCAGCAAAGGCCAGCGCCGTGGAGATCTACAAGAAGCAGCGCTTCTCGGACCACGCGCCGCTGGTCATCGATTACGCCGGTCGGCTTTGATCAGGCGAGCTTGCCCGCGACGCTGAGCATCCGCGATACGAACTTGGCCAGCTGCTCGGCCTGCTTGAGGTCGACGAAATTGCCTTCGGCATCGAACGCCTGATGCGCATGTGGCAGCAGGAACTGCGGCGCGATCACTTCCACTCCCAGCGTGTTCAGAATCGCGCGCAGGTGATACAGCCCGCGCACTCCGCCGAAGCCGCCCGGCGACGCCGCCATCAGTGCAGCCACCTTGCCGGCCAGTGGGTCAAGGTCGCGAACGCGGCTCAGCCAGTCGATCGTGTTCTTCAGCAGCGACGATACCGATGCATTGTTCTCGGGCGATGCAATCAGCAGCGCGTCGTGCGCGCGAATCAGTTCCGCGAGTTCGCGCGCCTGGGCGGGAACTCCCTGCGCCGCCTCCAGATCGCCGTGATACAGCGGCATCGGAAAATCCTCGAGATCGATGAAGGTCGCTTCGGCGCCCGCACTGCGGATGGCGTGGGCACCGAGGCGCACGAGCCGCTTGTTCAGTGAATCGCGCCGGGCGCTGCCGGCAAAGCCCAGGACCTTCACTGCCGCGTCGCGGTCGTCGCGCCCGATCCGCGCACGGCCGCTTGGTACAAGGGCAGCACGCGCGGCAGATTGGCTTCGATCTGCCGGATCCGCTCGGCGTGCCCCGGGTGCGTGGACAGGAACTGCGGCGGCTCACCGCTGCTGACGATCGCCATCTTCTGCCACACGTTGATGGCCCCGCGCGGGTCGAACCCGGCACGCGCCGCCAGTTCGATGCCGACCAAGTCGGCATCCGTCTCGTGCCCGCGCGAGTACGGCAGTGTGATCGCCAGTTCCGCGGCCTGTGACAGCGCGCTGGCGCCGACATTGCTCAGCCCGAAGTACGCGGCGGCCAGGTTGACGCCGACGTTCTTGATCACCGCCTCGCTCATGCGCGCACGTCCATGCTCGAGCAGCGCGTGCGCGATCTCATGTCCCATCACCGCGGCAAGCTCGTCGTCGCTGAGTTTGAGCCGGCCGATGATGCCGTCGAACACCATGATCTTGCCGCCCGGCATGCAAAACGCGTTCACGGTCGGCGTATCGATCACGTTGACCTCCCACCGCCACCGGGCGGCCTTGGGATTGAAACGCGCCCCTTGGGGAATCAGGCGCTGTGCGATCGCACGCAGGCGCCGGACCCGCGGTGCGTCGACGTTCAACACGCCCTGGGCCGCCGCGTGTTGCTTCAACTGCGCGTACTGCTGCGCGGCGCTCTGGTTGACCATCGCCTCCGGCACCAGCATCAGCTGCGGCTTGCGCACCTGCACGCCGGATTCCGGCGCTGACTGCGCCGGAATCGCCGGTGCGCCCACCACCAGCAGCGTACCGACGAGCGCCGCCACTGCAGACCGCATACGCTTCTACTCCACAACCGCGCGAGCTTAACCCGGCAAAACGGCCGAAGCGTCGGGGCGAACCCCGACCGCTACACTGGCTCTCAATCTATGGGCAATTCGACCGGACGCAAGCGCGCGCAGTGGCGAATACGGTAACGCGGAACATTGCAGCGACCGCGCAAGGCGCGCGCGGGCCACGCGCGTGGTTGCGGGCGATGCGCGTGTACCGCGAGCCCGCGGTGCTGCGCATGCTGTTCCTCGGCTTTTCCGCCGGGCTGCCGCTGCTGCTGGTGTTCGGCACGCTGTCATTCTGGCTGCGCGAGGCCGGCATCGATCGCACCACGATCGGTTTCGTGAGCTGGGTCGCGCTCGCCTACGCATTCAAGTGGGCGTGGGCCCCGCTGGTGGATCGGTTGCCGCTGCCGTTGCTCACGCGCGTCTTCGGCCGCCGGCGCGCCTGGCTGCTGGCCTCGCAGGCGGCGCTGATCGTGAGCCTCGTCGGCATGGCACTTACCGATCCGGCAATGAACCTTCATCTGCTCGTCATGCTGGCCCTCGTCACCGCCGTCGCCTCAGCCACCCAGGACATCGCGCTCGATGCGTACCGGATCGAATCGGCGGCAGTCGAAAAGCAGGCGGCGCTCGCGGCCGCGTACCAGACCGGCTATCGCGTGGCGATGATCTGGGCCGGCGCCGGCGTGTTGGCGATCGCCGCGCGTTTCGACACCGGCGCGTCGACGTATTCGTTCGCCGCCTGGACGGCCGCCTACCTGACCATGGCCGGGTCGATGATCGTCGGCGTGGTGACGACGCTGATCTCGCCCGAGCCGCAGGCGCGCGTCTCGGCGGAAACGCTGGCCCGGGAGCGCGAGGCTGCGGCACGGATCGCCGCGCACTCGACCTCGCCGCGGCTCGCCGGAATGCTGGCCTGGCTGCACAGCGCGGTCGTCAGCCCCTTCGCCGATTTCCTGCGCCGCTATCGCTGGCAAGCCGTGCTGCTGCTCGCGCTGATCGCGACCTATCGCATCTCCGACATCGTTATGGGCGTGATGGCCAATCCTTTCTACAAGGACATGGGATTCACCAAGGACGAGGTCGCGGCGGTGTCGAAGATCTACGGCGTGGTGATGACCCTGCTCGGCGCGTTCATCGGCGGCGTGATCTCGCTGCGCATCGGCGTGCTGCGCACGCTGTTCCTCGGCGCCCTGCTGTCGGCGGCCAGCAACTTGCTGTTCGCGTGGCTGGCCACACGCGGGCACGACCTCACGTTCCTGGTGTTTGCGATCTCGGCCGACAATCTGTCGGCCGGAATCGCCAGCAGCGCGTTCGTCGCATATCTCTCGGGCCTGACCAACGTCGCGTATTCGGCGACGCAGTACGCGCTCTTTTCGTCCGTGATGCTGCTTCTGCCTAAGTATCTTGCCGGGTTCTCGGGACTCGCTGTCGATACGTTCGGCTACGTCAATTTCTTTGTCGGCACGACACTGCTCGGCATGCCGGTGCTCTTGCTGGTGTGGCTTGCGGGGCGGGTGCGGCCACCGGCGCCGGAATCGCAGGGTGGTGAAAAGGCGGCGGTGCCACCGCCCGGACCCCGGTAATCCCCGCCTCTTCCACCACCACACCCACTGACTTCCGGGGCTCAAAAGGGGGCCGTGCCCGTCGTTCCCGCCAGATCAGGGTTCGCCGTCCCAGTAGTCAAGATCTGCCTCGGTGCGGTGCATCCGGCGGCCGGCGACGATGCCGCGCTTGTCACCCGTGTACATGCCGTACTTGCCCGAGTCCGGGTACTCGCAGACTTCCGGGCGCTTCTGCGTGCTGATCGACAGGTAACGCAGCGGCGCGCTCGAGGTGTTGATGATGTGGTGCGGGTATTCGGGCCCGGGCGGAATGTCGATCACGTCGCCGGCGCGAATCGGGATGCGCTCATCGGCCACACGCAGCGTACCTTCGCCCTCGAGGATCACGAACATCTCCTCCTCGGCGTAGTGCGAGTGATACGGGCAGGACATCTTGCCCGGCGCGAGGATGTCGTAGCCGGCACCGAGATCGCGCGCCACCGTGCCCGCGACCCGCGGGCCGACCACGCCGCCGCAGCGCGTGTCGTAGAGGGGTTGGCGTTTGAAATTCTCGAGTTCGACCTCGTGGATATTGCGGACCAGCTTGTCGCGCAGGCTCATCGTTTCACCTCATGTCAAAGCGATACACCGCGAGCGTCGCGCGCAGGTTGGGCAGCAAAGAAACCGGCGCGCCATCGGTCAGCAGCGCGCGACGCTTGATGCTGAAGCCGAGTTTGGCGGCAAGAATCTCGAAGTCCTTCGGCGTGCACAGATGGATGTTCGGCGTGTCGTACCACTGGTACGGAATCGCCTTGGTAACTGGCATATGCCCGCCCAGCAGCGACAGCGCATGGCGCCAGTGGCCGAAGTTCGGAAAGCTGACGATGCCATGGCGTGCCACGCGGGCCATGTCGCGCAGCACGTCCTCGACCCGGTGCATTGCCTGCAGCGTCTGCGACAGCACGACGATGTCGAACATGTCGTCGCTGAACATGCGCAGTCCGGCATCGAGGTCGGACTGGAGCACATTGACGCGCCGACGGATGCACTCGAGCACGTGCCCGTCGTCGATTTCCACGCCATAGCCGCGGCACTGACGCGCGTCGCGCAGATGCGCCAGCAGCGCGCCGTCGCCGCAGCCAAGATCGAGCACGCGCGTCGACGGCCGGATCCAGTCCGCGATCAGGCGCAGGTCGGAACGCAGCGTCATGCCCCCACCTCGCGCCCGATATTGTCGAAGTAAGCGGTCACTTCCGCGTGATAGCGTGGGTCGTCGAGCAGGAATGCGTCGTGGCCGTGCGGCGCGTCGATCTCGGCATAGGTCACGTCACGGTCGTTGGCGATCAGCGCCGCGACGATCTCGCGCGCGCGCGCCGGCGTGAATCGCCAGTCGGTGGTGAACGATGCCAGCAGGAATTTCGCCGTCGCCGGCGCCAGCGCCCGCCGCAGATCGCCGCCGGTCGATTTCGCCGGATCGAAGTAGTCGAGCGCGCGCGTGATCAGCAGATAGGTGTTGGCGTCGAAGTACTCGGAGAACTTGTCGCCCTGGTAGCGCAGATAGCTTTCGACTTCGAATTCCACGCCGTAGCCGAAAGCGTAGTTCTCGGCCTTCATCGCGCGGCCGAACTTCTCCCCCATATCATCGCCCGACAGGTAGGTGATGTGGCCGATCATGCGTGCCACGCGCAGGCCGCGTTTCGGCACCACGCCATGCGCGTAGTAGTCGCCGCCGTGGAAATCCGGGTCGCTCTGGATCGCGGTGCGCGCGACGTCGTTGAAGGCGATGTTCTGCGCGGTGAGCTTGGGTGTGGTGGCGATCGCGACGCAGTGCGCGACGCGGCCCGGATACTGGATCGTCCACGACAGCGCCTGCATCGCGCCGAGCGAGCCGCCCATCACCGCGGCCCAGCGTTCGATGCCGAGCGCGTCGGCCAGGCGCGCCTGCGCATTGACCCAGTCTTCGACGGTGACGACCGGAAAGCTTGCGCCATAGGGCTTGCCGGTCGCCGGGTTGATCGACATCGGCCCCGTCGAACCGAAGCACGAGCCGAGGTTGTTGACGCCGACCACGAAGAAGCGGTTGGTGTCGACCGGCTTGCCCGGGCCGATCATGTTGTCCCACCAGCCCGTGTTCTTCGGCTGGTCGGCGTAGACGCCGGCGACGTGATGCGAGGCATTCAGCGCATGGCAGATCAGCACGGCATTGCTGCGCGCGGCATTGAGTTCGCCGTAGGTCTCGACCATGAGCGAGTAGCTGCCGATCTGTGCGCCGCTCGCCAGGTGCAGCGGCGCATCGAAGTACAGCGACTTCGGCGTCACGATTCCAACCGATCCGGATTTCGACATGCGCAAGTACCAAAGAAAAAACCCGACAGGCGCTGCCTTGCCGGGTTCCGTGCACGTCCCACCTCAGGACGCGGATCTCTTTAGCGGAAAGCCGGCGTTGTCGTACCGGCGCGCCCGCAAGCGGATCAACAAATCAGCGCGATGCGCCAACATTAGCAGAGTCGGCGCCGCGCGGCGCCACCGGTCTTAATCCGCTCCCGGCTGCGCCATGGACCGATCCAGCGCACGCCGCACGTCGATCGGATCATCGGCGCGCAGCACGCGCGCGGCGAGCTTGCCCGCAGTCTTGGTCGACACCTTCATCAGCCGCTCCTTGACCGAAAGCAGCTGCGATGGATGCATGGAGAACTGCCGCAATCCCATGCCGAGCAGCAGCTCGGCCAGTTCGACTTCGCCGGCCATCTCGCCGCACACCGCGACCGGCGTGCGGGCGCGCGTGCCGATGCGAATCGTGCGGGAAATCAGGTGCAGCACGGCAGGATGCAGATGATCGTACAGGTGCGCCACGCTGGAATCGGCGCGGTCGATCGCCAGCGTGTACTGGATCAGGTCGTTGGTGCCGATCGAGAAGAACTTCATCCGCTTGACGAAGGCGGGCAGCGACAGCGCCGCAGCAGGCACCTCGATCATGCCGCCGACCGGAACGCGGCCGTCGAACTTCTGCTTGCGCTCCTTCAGCTGTTCCTTGGCGCGCGCGACGAACGCGAGTGCCTGTTCGACCTCGTGCACGTGCGCGAGCATCGGCACCAGAATGCGGACCGTGCCAACGGCAGAGGCACGCAGGATCGCGCGCAGCTGCGTCAGGAACAGCTCCGGATAGGCGAGGCAGTAGCGGATCGCGCGCAGGCCGAGCGCCGGATTGGACTCGACCGTGGGCGCCGACAGCGCCATGCCCAGGCCCAAGCGCGCTGCCGCGTTCAGCACCTTGTCGGCACCGACGTCGAGCGTGCGGATGACGACCGGCTTTCCCTTCATCGCCCGCGCGACCTTGGCATAGGCCTCGAACTGCTCGTCCTCGTCGGGCAGTTCGTCGCGGTTCATGAACAGGAACTCCGTGCGGAAGAGCCCGACCCCATCGGCACCCGCCTCGAGTGCATCGCGCACATCGCCCGGCATTTCGATATTCGCCATCAGCTCGAGCGCGATGCCATCCTTCGTGCGGGACAGCTTGCCCTTGAGTTTGCGCAGCTGCGACCGGCTCTCCACCTGGGCGCGCAGCCGCTGGCGAAAATCGGCGAGCGCGCCCGCCTCGGGGACAACGTGCAGCCGCCCGGACTCGGCGTCGATCACGACCAGGTCACCTTCCTTCACCGCCTCGCGCGCACCCGACACGCCGAGGATGGACGGCAGTCCCAGGCTGCGCGCCAGGATCGCCGTGTGCGAAGTGGGGCCGCCCAGTTCGGTGACGAAGCCGGCCACGTCCAGATCGGCGCGGTCCTTCAGATGCAGCACATCGGCCGGCGCCAGGTCACGCGCCACGAGAATCAGCCGCTCTCCCTCGGCGACTTTCGGCACCACCACGGCCGTCAGTGGCTTGCCGCTTGTCAGCACCTTCATCACGCGATCGACGACCTGGCGCACGTCCTGAGAGCGCTCGCGCAGGTATTCGTCCTCGATCGATTCGAACTGGCGGCACACCTCCTCGAGCTGGATCGACAACGCCCATTCGGCGTTGATCAGCTTCTGCCGCACCAGATCGCGCGGCTCGTCGCACAAGTGCGAGTCGTCGAGGATCATCCGGTGCAGATCGAGGAAGGCGCCGACTTCGCTCGGCGCATCGAGCGCGACATGCCCGCGCAATTCGTCGAGTTCCGCGCGCACGATCGAAAACGCGTTGTTCAGCCGCGCGACCTCGTGCAGCACGTCCTTGCGTTCGATCTGGTACTGCTGGATATCGAGTTCGGAGGCGCCCAGCAGGTGCGCGCGCCCGATCGCGATGCCGGGCGCGGATCCGGAAACGATGCCAATGCCGATCAGTTCACGCGTCACGTCCGCCCCGGATGTTCGATCACTCGTGCTCGCCGAACTTCGACGCGATCAACTGCCCGACCGCATCGATCGCCGCACTTTCGTCCGGTCCTTCGGCATCGACAATCACGGTCGATCCCTGTCCGGCTGCCAGCATCATCACGCCCATGATCGACTTCGCATTGACGCGCCGGCCGGCCTTGGAGATCCAGACCTCGCTCTTGAACTGCGATGCCGCCTTGGTCAGCTGTGCCGACGGTCGCGCATGCAGGCCAAGTTTATTGCTGATGGTGAATTCGCGCGTAATCATTGCCCTGCGGCCGATATCCCTGGTTCTGCACCGGCGTGGACACCACCTGCATCACGCCCTGCGTGCCCCCGGCGATCGCCTTTTCCACCGTGTCGGCAAGCTTGCCGTCGCGATAGCACAGCGTTCGCAGCAGCATCGGCAGGTTCACGCCGGCCACCACCGATACGCGCGGCGGACTCGACAGCTGGGTCGCGACGTTGCCCGGCGTGGCGCCGAAGGCGTCGGTCAACACGATCACCCCATTGCCGTCGTCGATCTCCGCCAGCAGCTCGCGCGCTCGCGCCACGGTGGCGGCCACATCGGCGCCGGGAGGTACGTCAAGGATGCGCAGCTTGTCTTCAGCGCGCGCCGGGTCGCACGCGTACACGTGCGCTGCGCACTGCGCCAGCGCACTGGCGAGCGGGGCGTGGGCAATGATCAGCAGGCCGACCATGGGACTAGGCGCCGCTCGCGGACGCGATACTGCGCCGCACAACTGCGTTCGCGGCGATCAATTCCAATGCCACAAGGTAGATGATCATTTGCTTACCGCCTTTTCCAGTGCATCGACAAACATGCCGGCGACATTGAAGCCGGTCTGCTGAGTGATTTCGACAAAGCAGGTGGGACTGGTCACATTGATCTCGGTGAGATAGTCGCCGATGATGTCCAGACCCACCAGCAGCAGGCCGCGCCTGGCCAACGCCGGACCGAGCGCGCCGGCGATTTCCTTGTCTCCGTCCGTGAGCCGTTGGGCACGGCCCGTGCCGCCCGCCGCCAGGTTGCCGCGCGTCTCGCCGGCCTTGGGAATCCGCGCCAGCGCATAGGGTACTGGCATTCCGCCGATCAGCAGCACGCGCTTGTCGCCTTCCTTGATCTGCGGGATGAAACGCTGTGCCATCACCGTGCGGTGACCGAGCTGGGTAATCGTTTCCAGGATCACGTTCAGGTTGGCGTCGTCGGGGCGCAGCCGGAAGACGCTCATGCCGCCCATGCCGTCGAGGGGCTTGACCACGACGTCGCCGTGTTCGCGCAGAAAAGTGCGAATCGCGTCGACGTCGCGCGTGACCAGTGTCGGCGGCGCGAATTCGGCGAACTCGCTGATCGCGAATTTTTCATTGTGATCGCGCAGCGCGCGCGGATCGTTGAACACGCGCGTGCCCTGTCGCTGCGCGGCTTCGAGCAGATAGGTGGCGTACAGGTACTCGATGTCAAACGGTGGATCCTTGCGCATCAGCACCGCGTCGAACGAGGTCAGATTCTGCAGGCCCGATTCGCGTTCGACATACCACGCCTCATGCGGATCGCCCGACGCCGGCGCCAGGGAAAGGAGCTGCGCGTCCGCCTGCACGCGCGCGGTGGCGCCGTCGCTCGACCAGCGCAGTGCCGGTGTCGTGCAGCCCCACACATCATGGCCGCGCGCGGCGGCCTCCCGCATCATCGCGACCGACGAGTCCTTGTAGGCCTTGAGATGATCGAGCGGATCGACGACGAACAGCAGCGACAGTCCCTGTGACATCGCGCGCTTGTCGCTAACCCGCCAGCGCCAGTTCGGGCGTCGTCGTGCGCGGCGGCAGCAGGTGCGACGTGCGCGCGAGTTCGATCGCAGCGGCCAGTTGTGCCAGCCGCGCCACCACGCCGTAACTGTAGAAGCGGTTCAGGTGGCTGCCACCCGGCGGCGCCTTGCAGTCGGGCAGGTTGCACGAACCCGCGAACGGCTGCGACTCGGCGAGCGGCACGAAATGCATGCCCGGCGCGTTCAGATTCTCGTCGATGCCACGCTCCTTGTTGACGCGATAAAAGCCGCCCACCACGTAGCGATCGATCATGTACACCACCGGCTCGGCCGTCGCGTCTTCGACCTTCTCCAGCGTCGGCACGCCCTCCTGGATGATCACGTCGCGCACCTCCAGCCCTTCCTTGACCACCGCCATCTTGTTGCGCTGCTTGCGGTTGAGATCGCGCACTTCGGAGGGATCGCGCACGGTCATGATGCCCATGCCATAGGTTCCCGCATCGGCCTTGACGATCACGAACGGTGCCGCTGCGACGCCGTGCTCCTGGTATTTGGCGCGCACGCGCGTCAGCACGAGATCGACGCTCTCGGCCAGGCACTCCTCGCCTTCACGGGCGTGAAAGTTGACCTGATTGCAGCGCGCGAAGTACGGATTGATCAGCCACGGATCGATCGACAGCAGTCGCGCGAAATCATCTGCGACCTCGTCATACGCGGCGAAGTGATGCGACTTGCGCCGCACCGCCCAGCCGGCGTGCAGCGGCGGCACCAGCACCTGGTCGTGGAGGTCGCGCAGGATGTCCGGAATGCCCGCGGACAAGTCGTTGTTGAGCAGGATCGCGCAGGGATCAAAATCAGCGAGGCCGACGCGCCCGTTGGTCCGCACCAGGGGTTCGACGGTCAGAGTTTCGCCACCCGCCAGTTCAATCGTGGCCGCCTGCGTCACGTCCGCCGACAGCGAGCCGACCCGCACCTCCAGCCCGGTTGTGCGCAGGATGCGCACCAGCCGCGCGACGTTGCTCAGATAGAAGAGGTTACGCGTATGCCGCTCCGGGATCAGCAGCAGGTTGCGCGCATCGGGGCAAGTTCGCTCAATCGCAACTTGCGCCGCCTGCACCGCACACGGCAGCATCTCTTCCGACAGGTTGTTGAACCCGCCCGGAAACAGGTTCATGTCCACCGGCGCGAGCTTGAACCCGGCGTTGCGCAGATCGACCGATCCGTAGAACGGCGGCGTGTGGTCCTGCCACTGCAGCCGGAACCAGCGCTCGATGGCCGGCAGGGAGTCGAGGATGCGCCGCTCCAGTTCGAGCAAAGGACCGCTGACGGCGGTGGCCAGATTCGGGATGGTCGGGTTTGACACAGTGATCTCCCTGCCCGCGCCGTCGCGTGGTCGGACGCGCGAATCGATCGGAGGGGCATTCTAGCCAGAGATATGGGGATCGCCGCACCGCAAAAAAGACGGGCGCCCACGAATGGGGCGCCCGAAAGCTGCCTTTAGTGCGTCCGCGCCGTGTGATTGCGCGGAAAGGCGAGCTAGGGAGACACGCCATGCACCGATGCAAGGACCATGCCCGATCCCGGCCGCGGCCCGCGCGCCGTCACGGGGCGACCCGCTGCCAGTACGAGTCGACCGCCCCGCCGGCGCCACCCTCGCCCATCGCGATCGGCACGTCGGCTGCCCTGGCCGCGCAGTCCGCGTCGTCCGCCGGGAGCAGTCGCAGATCGAGATACAGGTGCTGGAACCGCGCTGCCGCCGCCAGCATCGAAAGGGGGGGCCCTGCGCACACCCTTCGATACGCAGCGCCGAGGCGCCGGTCGAACTCACCCAGGCGTCCAGCGCCTCGAGCGTGGCGAAACGCCTGCCATCTGCAGCGAAGTGCGCGGGGTAGCTGCGCACGAGAAGTTCGCGCGGCGCATCGACGCCTCCGCCGCAGCCCGCCAGTATTGCAGCGACCGTGGCCAAGAGCACGCGTTGAAACGGGAACCGGGTCGGTCGATACGTGCGCGTCATGAGCGCCTCTCTTTCACGCGCCGTTGAGTCCGTGGTGATCAAGTTCGGTCCACGGCGGCGATTGTTGGCGTGCCGCGTGCGGTCCACAATCGACTTTTCCTCAGCGCAGTCATGAGCTAGAGGAATGGATCGACGCCGCCAGCCGCGCCTGTCGCTCGACCTGCTGCGAGGCTTCCGGGCCGCCGCCCGCCTGCTGAGCTTCACGCGCGCCGCGCAGGAGCTGAACATCACGCAGTCGGCGATCAGCCGCGAAGTGAGAACGCTCGAGGATCAGCTTGGACAGCCGCTCTTTCATCGCGTCAGCCGCGCCCTGCAGCTCACGCATGCCGGACAGGCGCCTTATCGCGCGACCGACGATGCGCTGGCCCTGATCGACGTGGCCACCGAGCGCGTGGCCGGCGCGGGCCGCACGCTCGGTATCACGACCACGAGCGCGCTGGCATCGCTCTGGCTGGTGCCACGGCTACCACGGTTCGTCCGCCAGCATCCTGACATCGATCTGCGCATCGTTGCCGGCAACGAGATGCTGAACCTCGACCGCGAGAACCTCGATCTCGCGATCCGCTACGTACCGCCCGAGGGCGACATTCCGAACGGCGAACTGCTCGTCGGCTACCAGATCTTCCCGGTGTGCTCGCCGCGCCTGGCGCGCGATCCCAGACGCCCCCTGCGCACACCCGCCGACCTCGCACGCCACGTGCGGCTGGACTACGAGACGATTCCTTACGGCCGACCCTGGCACGACTGCGAGCGCTGGTTCGACACGATGAAGCTTCGGCCCATCAAGCCCGCGGGCCTGCAGCGTTTCTCGCACTACGATCAGGTGCTCCAGGCGGCGCTCGACGGCAGCGGCGTGGCGCTCGGCAAACGAGCGCACCTCAACCGTCACCTCCAGGAGGGCGCCCTTGTCGCGCCCTTCGGAGCCGAGTGGGTGGCAAACCTGAGCGCCTTCTACCTGATCGTCGCCCCCGGTGCCGAACGCCACGCGGTCGATCCGTTCATCGCCTGGCTCAAGAGCGAAATTCAGCGGGACGAAAGCGCACGGCGCTCACGCCGGCGGAAGACCACGGGCGCGCAGCGCCCCCGACGCTGACGCCGGCGTGCCTGGAAGACGGATCGCGAGCGTGGCGAGAAAAAGCCCGGCACCGCCGGGCTTTGTTTGTGGCGAGCGCCGTGGCGAGCGGCGCAATGCGTCCGCTCGCCACGGCGCGGTCTTCCGGCGCGGGCCCAGCCCGCCTCCGGAAGATCGACTAGTAGTGGTAAGCGGACTCGCCGTGGTACGAGGTATCCAGGCCCTCGCGTTCCTCTTCTTCCGTCACGCGCAGTCCGACGATCAGATCGGCGATCTTGAATGCGATGAACGCCACCACCGCGGTCCAGACGACCGTCAAGCCGACCGCCTTCGCCTGGATGAGTAACTGCTCCATGATCGGAGTCGATCCCACCTTGCCCGTGACCCAGTCCGTCACCATGCCCGGCCCGCCCAGGCTCTGCGAGTTGAACACGCCGGTCAGCAGCGCACCCGTGACCCCACCCACCGCGTGGACACCGAAGACGTCCAGCGCGTCGTCGGCGCTGAGCATCTTCTTCAGGCCCGTGACGCCCCAGAAGCAGATGAGACCCGCGACGATGCCAATCACAAACGCGCCCAGGATGCCGACGTTACCGGCGGCCGGCGTGATCGCGACCAACCCTGCGACCGCACCGGAGGCGGCGCCGAGCATCGAGGGCTTGCCCTTGATCATCCACTCGACGAAGGTCCATGAAAGCACCGCGCACGCCGTGGCGAGGAAGGTGTTCATGAACGCCAGTGCCGCCGAACCGTTGGCCTCGAGTGCGGAACCCGCGTTGAAGCCAAACCAGCCAAACCACAGCAGCGAGGCGCCGATCATCGTCATCGTCAGGCTGTGCGGGGCCATCGATTCCTTGCCGTAGCCGATCCGCTTGCCGATCAGGTAGGCACCCACCAGACCCGCGACGCCGGCGTTGATGTGCACCACCGTGCCGCCCGCGAAATCCAGCGCGCCCCACTGCCAGATCCTGCCCGCGGACGCGTTGACCTTATCGACCACGTCGGCCGATGTGTACGCATCCGGCCCGGCCCAGAACCACACCATGTGCGCGATCGGCAGATAGCTGAAGGTGAACCAGATCACGATGAAGATCAGAACCGCCGAGAATTTGATGCGATCGACCGTCGATCCGAGGATCAGGCAGCAGGTGATCGCCGCAAACGTGGCCTGGAACGCGACAAACACCAGTTCATAGATCGGCGTCGCCTTGCTGAAGGTCGACGCCATCGAGAACTCGCCCTTCATTGCATCGAAGGTGCCCGCCAGGAACAACCGGTCGAAGCCGCCGAAGTACGCGTTGCCCTCGGTGAACGCGAGGCTGTAGCCGTAAATGCACCACAGCACCGTGATCAGCGAAAACGTGACGAACACCTGCATCAGCACCGACAGCATGTTCTTGGTGCGGACCAGTCCGCCGTAGAACAGCGCCAGCGCCGGCACCGACATCAGTAACACGAGCGCGGTTGAGGTCAGCATCCATGCGATGTCACCCTTGTTGGGGGTCGGGGGGGGTTTGGCCTCTTCGTTCTTTTCGGCCGGCTTGGCGTCGTCCTTCTTCGCCTCGGCCGTAGGTGCTGCGTCCTTCTTCGCTTCTTCCTTCTTCGCCTCGGCGGCGGGCGCGGTCTGTGCCAATGTCGCCGTCGGCGCGAGTGACCCGAGCGCAAAGGCTCCCGCGGTGAAGAGTATGACGAGTAGCTTTTTCATCGGATATCCCTTGGCGGTTAAAGCGCTTCCTTGCCGGTTTCGCCGGTGCGGATGCGGACGACTTGTTCGAGGTCGTAGATGAAGATCTTGCCGTCGCCGATCTTGCCGGTGCGCGCCGAGTTTTCGATCGCTTCGATGGCGCGCTCGACGATGTCGTCGGCAACGGCCGCTTCGATCTTGACCTTGGGCAGGAAGTCGACCACGTACTCGGCCCCGCGGTACAGCTCGGTGTGTCCCTTTTGCCGTCCAAAGCCCTTGACCTCGGTGACCGTGACGCCCTGAACGCCGACGGCGCTCAGGGCCTCACGCACCTCGTCAAGCTTGAACGGCTTGATGATGGCAGTGATGAGTTTCATGTGAGTTGTCCCTGTGAAAGCTGATCAGAACGTCTTGGATACGGACACCACGACACTGGTCTTGCCTGCGTCATCGCCGCTGCCCGTCTGGAAGAACTCCTTCTTGCTGGTTCCGATCACCGAGGCGCCGAGGATCCAGCCCGCGAGGTCATAGGTCAGGCCCAGCTTGTAATCGGTGTAGGCATCGTCGGCGGCGCCGAGCTGCTTCAGGTTCTTGATCTTCTGCCAGCCGACGTGGCCGTTGATGCCAAAGCCGCCGCCGAGGTCATAGCTCGCCCCCAGATCGAGATACTGCGAACCCTTGGTGTCGACGCTGGTGCCCGAGCCGAGCGCGAAGAACTTCGTCGTCGAGTAGTAGTACTTCAGCGACACCGGACCGTACGAACCCCCGACGTAGAGTTCACCGTTGTCGATCTTGGTCTGGCCATTGACGCCGCTGTTGGGGTAGTAGTAGTAGTAGTAGCCGACGTCATAGCCGAAGTCGCCGACCGAACCCTTGTAGCCACCGTAGAAATCCATTTCGAGGCTGGCGCCGGTGTACAGCGACTGCTCGACGTTGGAGTTCCAGTTGCCGAGGTAGAAGCCCGACTTGTGCGCAAAATCAAAGCCGCCCTGGAACGCGGGTTTGTAGTTCGTCTGCGTGTAGCCGCGGAAGCGATAGTCGCTGAACAGGCCCGCATTGCCCGTGAACGTGTACTCGGGCTCGGGCTTGGCGGGCGCAGCAGTCTGCGCAAACACCGCCAGCGGAGCAACAAATGCGGCGGCAACGAACGTGGATCGAATAGCCATTTTCATCTTCATTCCCCAGATCAAAGGATTCGCAAAACAGGACCACCGAATTGTTCTCTGCAACATGCGTGCCATTGGCCTTATCGGGCGTTGAGGCCCCTCGAAGGTGCGCGCATGCGTCACTTGAGTGCACAATGGCCGGAATGGATGCGCATGGACGCGCTTGCCGGGTCGTTCGCCGCCCCCGGGACGCACCAACCTTGGGCCGGTTCGCCCCTGACACGCTGATAGACTGGCCGCCACTGAGGTCGGATCGCGCATGGAAAAGACGGCGTTCCTGGACGAGCTGCAAGGCAAACTCGAAGCACTGCTCGCGGAGACCCCCGCGGCGGATGTGCAGCGCAATCTCAAGGCGGTTCTTGCCCAGCAGTTCGCCCGTCTTGAACTCGTGACGCGCGAGGAGTTCGATACCCAGCTCAAGGTGCTGGCGCGCACGCGCGAAAAGCTCGACGCGCTCGAAACCCGCGTTGCCGAACTCGAAGTGCAGCGGCGCTGAGCGCCGGCAGACGACATTGGGCGGCGTCAAACGGCCGCTTGATTCCTGCTTGCATCCGCCCCAAATCCGGACTATTCATAGGGCAGACTGCACCGAAGTCGCGCAATGAGGACTCGACCCGCCGCCGTCGCGGGCAGCTTCTACCCCAACGCAGCCCCGCTGCTGCGCACAGAAGTGCGCGCGCATCTGCGCGCCGCGGTTGGGCCGATCAGTTCCCTGCGGCCCAAAGCGCTGATCGTGCCGCATGCGGGATACGTCTATTCCGGCCCGATCGCCGCCAGGGCCTATGCGCCGCTGGCCAATCGGCGCGATATCCGCCGGGTCGTGCTGCTGGGACCCGCGCACCGCGTGCCGGTGCACGGGTTGGCGCTGCCGGGCGTCGATGCGTTCGAAACGCCGTTGGGCGTCATCTGCGTCGACCCGGGCGCAGTACGCGCCCTTCAGGCGTTGCCGCAGGTCGTGGTGCACGCGGGCGCGCATGCCCACGAGCATTCACTCGAGGTACAACTGCCGTTCCTGCAGGAGACACTCGGCGACTTCACCCTGGTGCCGCTGGTGGTGGGCGATGCCAGTGCCGACGAGGTTGCCGAAGCGCTCGAAGCCGTCTGGGGCGGACCCGAGACGCTGATCGTCGTCAGCTCCGACCTCTCGCACTACCTGCCCTATGACCTCGCCCGCCGCACGGATTCGCACACCGCCCAGGCGATTGCCGCGCTGGATCCGGCGCTCGATCACGTGCAGGCCTGTGGCGCCACGCCGGTCAATGGCCTGCTCATGGTGGCACGCAAGCGAGGCCTGTGTGCCTCTCTGCTCGATCTGCGCAACTCAGGCGACACCGCCGGCGACCGGACACGTGTCGTTGGCTACGGCGCCTGGGCGTTCAGCGAGCCCGCGCCGGCAGGCAGCGACAAGGTCGATCGCGGGCAAACCACGACCGACACACATGAAGCGAAGCGCGACGTACTGATTTCTCTTGCGCGTGGCGCGATCGCACGGCAACTGGGCATCGCCATGACCCGGCCATCGACGGCCGTGTTCCTGCGCGAACCCGGCGCGTCATTTGTCACGCTGCGCCATCGGCGCGAACTGCGCGGCTGCATCGGCTCGCTTGAGGCGCGCCGGCCGCTGGGCGAAGACGTCGAGCACAACGCGCGCGCCGCGGCCTTCTCCGACCCGCGCTTCGAGCCACTGGGGGCACACGAACTCGATCAAATTCGGATCGAGGTGTCCGTGCTGTCAGCCCCGCAGCCGATTGGCGCCCGCTGCCTCGCCGACCTGCACGGCGAACTGCGCCCGCACGTCGACGGCGTGATCCTGCGCTTTGCCGAGAAGCGCGCGACTTTCCTGCCGAAAGTCTGGGAAGCGCTGCCCAATCCGCGCGACTTCATCGCGCATCTGCAGCGCAAGGCTGGACTGCCCGTTGACTTCTGGCACGAAGAGCTGCGCGCGCTGCGGTATACGGTGGACAGCTACGTCGAATCCGAGAGTTGACATGGGCGCGCGCGACGAAGTCCTGCCCCATCCAGCGCGATGGTGGCACTTGCTCGGCGACGGCCGCATCCAGTGCGACCTGTGCCCGCGCGACTGCCGCCTGCACGAGGGTCAGCGCGGCCTGTGCTTCGTGCGCCAGCGCAGCGGCGACGCGATGGTGCTCACCACCTATGGGCGCTCGTCGGGCTTCTGCGTCGATCCGATCGAGAAGAAGCCGCTGCATCACTTCTATCCCGGTTCGGCCGTGTTCTCGTTCGGCACCGCCGGCTGCAACCTGGCGTGCAAGTTCTGCCAGAACTGGGACATCTCGAAGTCGGCCGAGATGGATCGGCTGATGGACCAGGCAAGCCCGGACGAAATTGCCCGGGCCGCGCTGCGCACCGGCTGCGCAAGCGTTGCGTTCACCTACAACGATCCGGTGATCTTTGCCGAATACGCGATGGACGCGGCCGACGCGTGCCATGCCCACGGCGTGCAGACCGTCGCGGTCACCGCCGGCTACATGCACGCAGCGCCACGGCGCGAGTTCTACGCGAAGATTGACGCCGCCAACGTGGACCTCAAGGCGTTCACGGAGGAGTTCTACTTCAGGCTCACCGGCGCGCATCTGGCGCCCGTGCTCGACACACTGAAATACCTCGTGCACGAAACCGGCGTTTGGACCGAGATCACCACGCTGCTGATTCCCGGCAAGAACGACTCGTCGGACGAGATTCGCGCGCTGTCGGCCTGGGTGAGGAAGGAACTGGGACCACAGGTGCCGCTGCATTTCACCGCGTTCCATCCGGACTGGAAGATGATCGACGTGCCGGCCACACCGGCAAGCACGCTCGCGCGCGCGCGCCGGATCGCACAGGAAGAAGGGCTGCACTTTGTCTACACCGGTAATGTCCACGATACCGAGGGCGGCACCACGTTCTGTCCGTCGTGTCACGCGGCGCTGATCGAGCGCGACTGGCATCGCATCCTGCGCTACGACCTGACCGGCGAGGGCAAGTGTCCGCATTGCGCGACCGCGATTGCCGGTCGCTTCGGCAGGTTCGAACGTGCGTTTGGCGCGCGCCGCATTCCGGTCTGGCTGCATCCATCGCGATGATCGAACCCCGCGCGGTGACCCTCAAGCTGAGCGACGTGACGCTGCCGGGTGATCTTGCGCTGCCGGCGCCTGCGCACGGTCTCGTGGTGTTCGCGCATGGCAGCGGCAGCAGCCGTTCGAGTCCGCGCAATCGCCTCGTGGCCGGCGTGTTGAACGACGCGCATCTGGCCACGCTGTTGTTCGATCTTCTGACACCGAAGGAGGACGTCGATCGCGCCGCGCGGTTCGACATTGCGCTGCTCTCGGAGCGGCTGACGGCCGCCGCGGACTGGTGCCGTACGCAAGCCGGAATCGGCCGTCTGCCGCTCGGCCTGTTTGGCGCCAGCACCGGCGCGGCGGCGGCGCTGGTCGCGGCGGCGCGTCTCGGGCCCGACGTGCGTGCGGTCGTATCGCGCGGCGGACGGCCCGATCTCGCGCCGCCCGAAGACATCGAGCGCGTGACGGCGGCCACGCTGCTCATCATCGGCGAACACGATCGTGAGGTGCTGATGCTGAATCGCCGCGCCGCGCGCATCCTGCGGGCGCCGCACGCCGAACGCATCATCGCCGGCGCCACGCACCTGTTCGAAGAGCCCGGGACACTCGAAGAAGTCGCCGCATCGGCGCGCGACTGGTTCTTGCGTTACTTGCCCGCCAGTGCGGCGACGACTTCGTCGTCTTCGACCTGATCGAAGCGACGGTAAAACTGGCCGACCGCATAGAACGCGGACGGCGTCTGCAGGCACACAACCTCGTCCGCCAAGGGACGTATGCGCTCCAGCGTATCCCGCGGTGACACCGGCACCGCGCAGACAAGTCGCGCCGGCCTCTTCTCGCGGAGCGCGTGCAGCGCCGCGATCATGGTCGACCCGGTCGCCAGTCCATCGTCGACCACGATCACCGTTCGCCCCATCGGCTCGATCGCCGCGCGCTGCTCGGTGTATCGGCGCCTGCGTTCGCGCATCGTTGCGAGCTGCGCCTGCTTCTCGCGTTCGAGGTAATCGTTCGATGCCTGCACCCAGACGGCCTCGGGGTTCAGATATGACCAACCCGATTCGTCGATCGCCCCGATGGCGTATTCCGCATGGCCCGGCGCGCCGAGCTTGCGCACAAGCACCACGTCGACCTCACCGCCGAGCTCGGTCGCAATCAGCTTCGCCATCGGCACCGCGCCCCGCGGTATGCCGAGCACCAGCGGATTCGCACCCCTGTACCTGGCCAACGCCTGCGCCAGCTGGCGCGCTGCATCGTCGCGATCGGTGAACATCCGCCAGACGCCTCCTCAGGCGAAGGCTAGTGCTCCGCGACCGTGCGATGTTGCCGCAGCGCAGGTTCGCGATCGCCTCAGCGGAACACGTTCGTGCGCTGGCCGTTCAGCGGCAGGCGGGCCTCGCGACGGGTTTTCGGCGCGCCGCGAATCAGCGCGTGGCGACGGCAGTCCGGTTCGACGGCGCCGAACGCTGGCGCGCGATGCCGACGATGCGGTCAGCGACTTCACGATCGAGTTTCTTCAGATCGGACTCGATCGAAGGCCAGTCGATCATGCGCACGCTCTTGACGCGGTTGGCGCGCAGCGCGGAGTCGCCGCCGTGTTCGGCCGCGACCAGAAGCTTTGACAGGCCGGCCGAGCGCGCAAGATCGAGCAGGCTGCTCGCACGCGGCCCGGTCGCGCGGCCCGGCTCGTACATGAATGCATAACTGCGCGACGGGTCTTCGCGATGGCGCAGCACCACGTCGATCGGGCGCAGTGTGGTCGACGCAGGTGCGGGCCGGTAGCCACGCGCCTCGTACCACGCCAGCACCAGATTGCGCAGCGGAACGTCCAGTTCGAGGCTCGACGGTGGCGTCGTGACCGACGGCGCGGCCGTGTTCATCGACGTCGTCGGCGCATTGGTCCGCGTGGTGCGTGCCCCGGTGTGCTGTCCGGTCGACGGCCAGGCGCCGGACAGCATCGGTTCGATGTTGGTTGGCTCGTCGAGCTGCGCACGGGCGCGGGCCGCCGATCCGGGCGCGACGCTCGACAGCAGGGCTTCGATGTCGAGGCTTTCTTCGGCGACCTCGATACCGCGCGTGCCACGCAGATTGGTCGACAGGCCGACGTTGACGTTGGTTTCGTCTTCTCCCGTCGCCGCCACCTTGCCCGCCGCCTGCATCGCCGCGAGCACCATCGCCTCGCGCTCCTGCACGGACTCGCGGTAGTCACGGACACGCTTGCGCAGCCACATGACTGCCAGTCCGATCACCAAGAATACGATTGCGTACAGCAGATAGTCCATCGGCGTTTCGGTGTGTCAGTGCGCGCGGCGCGGTCGGGTGGACATTGTCGCGACGATTTCTTCCGTGGCAAGCGATATCTCGGATTCTCGGTATGCATGCGCTCGCCCACGATCGGCCGTCCGGCCGAGCGCGGGCCCGCCGATGCGCGCCGCGCACATCGGCCGTTTGCATTCGCGCGCGTTGCGCGGACAGAAAACGGAACCAATGTCGATGCGTAGAATCGCGCGCCTCTCACCGATTGATCTGAATGAGCCTTGCCGTCGTTCGCAGCCGGGGCCTGTCGGGCATGTCTGCCCCGGAGGTGACGGTCGAAGTCCATCTGGCCAACGGCCTGCCGTCGTGCACGCTCGTGGGCCTGCCCGATACCGAAGTCAAGGAAGCGCGCGAACGTGTGCGCGCCGCCCTGCAGAACTGCGGCTTCGAGTTCCCGATGCGCCGCATCACTGTGAATCTGGCGCCGGCGGACCTGCCCAAGGAGTCGGGTCGTTTCGATCTGCCGATTGCGCTCGGCATCCTCGCGGCCAGCAGCCAGATTCCGACGCGTGAACTCGACAAGTACGAGTTCGCCGGCGAGCTGTCGATCTCCGGCGAGCTGCGCCCGGTGCGCGGCACGCTGGCAATGACCTATGCGGTATCGAAGTCGCTGGGCCCCAAGGGCAAATCGCGCGGATTCGTCCTGCCGGAGGAAAACGCCGATGAAGCCGCGCTCGTTGGCGGCATCGACATCTACCCCGCCAAGGACCTGCTCCAGGTCGTCGCGCGCCTGGCCGGGGACGCTACCGACGACCACCCCCGGCCGCCGAAGCCGCACATCGCGGCGGTACGGCTGACGCCGCCCGCCTATCCCGACTTCCACGAGGTCAAGGGCCAGGAGGCGGCCAAGCGCGCACTCGAAATCGCGGCCGCCGGTGGCCACAGCGTGCTGATGGTTGGCCCACCGGGCGCCGGAAAGACGATGCTCGCGCAGCGCTTCGCTGGCATCCTGCCGCCGATGACGACCGAAGAGGCGCTCGAGTCGGCGGCCGTGCTGTCGCTGGTGGGGCATTTCGCGCCCCAGCGCTGGGCCACACGCATCTTTCGCGCGCCGCAGCACACCGCGAGTGCGGTGGCCCTGATTGGCGGCGGCAACCCACCGATGCCGGGCGAGATTTCGCTCGCGCATCACGGCGTGCTGTTTCTCGATGAACTGCCCGAGTACGACCGGCGCGTGCTCGAAGTGCTGCGCGAGCCGCTCGAAAGCGGACGTATCACGATCGCGCGCGCCGCACGCCACGTCGAATACCCGGCGAAGTTCCAGTTGATCGGCGCCATGAATCCCTGCCCCTGTGGCTATTTCGGCCACAAGGTCAACGTCTGCCGCTGCACGCCGGATCAGATCGCCAAGTACCAGGACCGGATCAGCGGTGCGCTGCTCGAGCGCATCGACATGCGGGTCGAAGTGTCATCACTCGGCGAAGACGAACTGCTGGCACTGCCCGACGGCGAGCCCACGCGCAAGATCGCCGCGCGCGTGGCCAAGGCGCATGACCGCGCGATGGCGCGCCAGGGCAAGCCGAATGACTTGCTGGGATCGATGGAGATCGAAAAGGTTTGCCGGCCCGAAGGCCAGGTCAAGCAACTGCTGCATGCAGCGACCTCGCGGCTCGGCTGGTCGGCGCGCGCGTATCACCGCGTGCTGAAGGTGGCGCGCACGATTGCGGATCTTGAAGAGATCGACGAGATCACCACGCAGCACGTCGCCGAGTCGATCCAGTATCGAAGGGCGTTGCGGGACACTTAGCCGCAGACAGTCGGCGGCGGGCCCAACCGGGCGCGCTTGACCGCAAGGATCGGGAACACGTCGATGGCGCGCAGCGCGAACGCGGTCAGCACCGATGATCGAGCCTCCTTTTGACACCAAACGATGACGACCGTGACGTCCCGCGGCGATCCGCGCCAGCACAGCGCGGCCGCCGAGCGCAACAGGCAGTCGATCCTCGAAGTACTGCAGCGGGTGCTGCCCGCGCATGGGCTCGCGCTCGAGATCGCCGCCGGCAGCGGGCAGCATGCGGTTCATTTCGCCGCGGGCATGCCCGGCTGGACGTGGCTGCCGACCGATGCCGATGCGGACGCCCTGGCGTCGATCACCGCTTGGCGCGCGCAGGCAGCGCTGGCCAATCTGCGGCCGCCGCAGCGGCTCGACGTCATGGCCCTCGCTTGGACCGATGTACCGGCGGTCGATGCGGTGATCTGCGCCAACCTGCTGCAAATCGCGCCGTGGAGCGCGTGTGCACGCCTCATGCAGGGGGTGGCGCGTCACCTCGCACCGCACGGTGTGCTCGTCACCTACGGGCCTTATTTCGTCGACGGACAGCCCCCTGCACCGGGCAATCTTGCGTTCGACGCCGACCTGCGCGCGCGCAATCCCGCGTGGGGGCTGCGCCGCGTGGCGGCCGTCGCGGCCGAAGCGGCGCGCGCCGGACTCGCGTTGTGCGAGCAGGTTTCGATGCCGGCGAAGAACCTGTCGCTGGTGTTCCGGCGGGAAGCGGCCCGGACGGCGTAGTCGCAGAGCGTCAGCCCGGTGCGCCGAGCCGCGCGGCCGCCGCATCGATGCCGGCCTTCAACTCGACAAAGCTACGGCTCACGGGGAACTGCGGGAACTGCGCGGCAATCGATTCAGGGGGATGGATGAAGAATCCCACGTCGGCCGCCGCCAGCATGCCGGTGTCGTTGTACGAGTCGCCGGCGGCGATGACCTGGAAGTTCAGGCTCCTCAACGCATTCACCGCGTGTCGCTTCTGGTCCGGCTGGCGCAGGCGGTAGTCGGCGACGAACCCGTCGTCGTCGATGCGCAGCCGGTGGCAGAACAGGGTGGGCCGACCGAGCTTGCGCATCAGCGGGTCGGCGAACTCGTAGAACGTGTCGGACAGGATGATCACCTGATAGCGCGTCCGCAGCTCGTCCAGGAACTCGCGCGCGCCCGGCAACGGGCTCATGCCGCCGATCGCTTCCTGAATGTCGGCGAGCTTCAGGCCATGTGCGCGCAGCAGGCCCAGGCGAAAACGCATCAGCCGGTCGTAATCGGGCTCGTCGCGCGTGGTGCGCGAGAACTCGGGGATGCCGGTGCGCCGCGAGAATTCGATCCAGATCTCGGGCACGAGTACGCCCTCCAGATCGAGACAGACGACTTGCATTCGGAACTCCGTCTTCAGCGCGCCCATGATACGGGGTGCGGCCGGGACGGCGGCGCCCCGGCGGACTCAGCTCGCGGCCTGGCGGATCGGCATGCGCTGGCCAAGCCGTGCTGCGACGTGCTCGGCGATCGCATGCGCCGATTTGATGCAGTCTCCCACCGATATGCCGCCTCGGTAGTTGGCGCAGAAGAAAATTCCCGGCAGTGCCTGCTCCGCGCTCTCGACCGTAGCGATGCGCTGCAGATGCCCGAAGGCATACTGCGGAATCGCGCGCGGCCAGCGCGTGACTTCCTGCCACTGCGGTTCGGCGGCGCCCAGATAGACCTGCAGTGAATTGCGCACGATGGCGGCAATCTGCGACGGTTCGTCCTGCGCCAACTCCGGGTTGCGACGGCCGCCGATGAAGGTCGTGAGCGCGACCATGCCCGGCGGCGCACGACCGCTGAACATCGAACTGGAGAACAGGGTGCCGAGCACGAGCGGCTTCTCCTTTTTCGGCGCGAGGAAACCGAAACCGTCGAGCGGGTGCGCGACGTCGTCGCGCCGGTACGCGCTGACCGTGCTCGCCACCGGCGGATAGACGATCTCGTCCAGCGCCGCCGCCGCGGCCGGCGCCAGCGGTTCGACCAGCCGTGCCGCTTCATAGGCAGGCACGGCCAGCACCACCGCGCGGGCGGTGCGGGTAAAGCGCTCGCCATCCGTCGCGGCTTCGACGGTGAACAGACCGTCGGGTTCTTGCTGCACGGTGGCGACGCGCGCGCCGCCGCGAATCCGCTCGACGCCGACGCCGCGCGCCAGCGCATCCGTCAGTGTCTGCAGGCCGTCGCGAAACGAGAAGCTCCGTGCCGTGTTCTTCGCCTTCTCCGCGTTGCGCTTGCGCTCGCGCGCACCGAGGACGAGCCCGCGAATCAGGCTGCCATATTTCTGCTCGAGCGCGGCGAGGCGAGGAAACGCCGCCGCGACCGACAGCAGTTCCGGGTCGCCCGCGTAGATGCCGGCGACGAAGGGCTCGATCGCGTAGTCGAGGAACTCGTCACCGAGCCGGCGCCGCACGAAGTCCGCCACGCTTTCTTCGACGCCGGCCGCTGCGCGGGCAATGAACGGTTCGCGCGCGAGCCCGAGCTTGGTGCGCCAGGAAAAGAGCGGCGTGCCGAGAAACGCCGGCGGCGACGTCGGCATCGGCAGCAGCGCGCCGCCGCGCAGGATATAACGGCGGTCGGCGATCTTGCTGGCGTCGAGGCGTTGTTCTGCGATGCCGGCATCGCGCAGCAATTCCCCGATCAGTGGCGAAGTATCGAGCGCGCTGTTCGGCCCGGACTCGATCAGAACGCCGTCGCGGCGCCGGGACCCGATGACGCCGCCGGGGCGTGTGGCCGCTTCGAGCATCTCGACGCGCAGCCCGGCGCGCGCGAGGCGGAACGCGATCGTCAGGCCCGACAGACCGGCGCCCACCACCAGCACATCAATTCCCGTTCGCGTCAAGGCAATGTCCGTTCACACTCCGCACCGCCTGCATCACACACGCAAGGTTGCCGCCAAGGGCTGCGCGGCGTCAAATCCGATGCAGAGGAGAAGCCGGATCTTCGCGTTCAGTTGACGCGGGCCGACGACCACGACCACTGCGTCAGGCGCTCGACCTTCTCGACCGCGGCAGCAAGCGGCAGGCGCTGCGGCGAGTCCGGCGGCAGCGCCTCCAGCAGCGCGCGCCAGTGCGCATGGGCGGCGCGGAAATCGCGCGCCTCATAGGCAGCGCTTCCGGCGAGTTCGAGTGCTTTCGGCTGCCTTGGATCGAGCCGGAGCGCCCGGTCGATCGCCTCGCGCGGCTTGCCTGCCAGTGCCCCGCCCTGCGTCATGCCAAGCGCATCGGCGTACTCGGCCCACACCTGTGGATCGTTCGCGACCTTGGGCGACAGCGCGATCGCGCGCGCGTACGCGGTGGCCGCCGGCGCGAACTGCTCCGCGTCCATTCGACTCCGCGCAAGCAGGACCCAGGCGCGCGCATCGTTGGGCCACGCCGCGACCTGCGCTTCGAGCGGCGCGGTCGACCCATCGCCGGCGCGTCCGATCGCGCCCGGGGTGCCGACGATGCCGTAGGTCGTCGCCGCCAGTACGGGCACCGCCGCCGCGATGGCGATCAGCGGCCAGCGCAAGGCGCGCGTCGCTTCGGGCGGCTCGCCGGGCTGCGCATCGGCGAGCAGCCGCCGCTGCAACTCGTCGCGCATCGCTTCGAATTGCGGCTGCGCGATCACACCGAGATCGCGCTCGCGCACGAGTTCCCGCAACTGCTGCCGCGCCACCGCGACGTTCATCCGGCGGCGCGACCAACGATCGCCCGTTCGGGGCGCACGCACACCCAGCCAGACGACCCCCACCGCAGCCAATGTCATCAGCAAGGCAAGCGCGACAAACGTCGTCATGGCCGCCGGCCGCGCGCACTGCCGCGCGGCTTGACCCGCATGGCCCGATGCGGAATCGAACGAGCGCAGAGGTTCCGGCGCATGGCGTCCGGAATCTCCTTACTTCGACGCCGGCGCCGGTGCCGGTGTCGCCGCCGGCGCCGGAGCCGCCGTGGCCACCGTGCCCGCCTTGCGTCTTGCCGCCATCGCATCGTCGAGCAACTTGATGCCCTCCTGCGAAATCGTCATCGACTTGTTGATCGAATCGGTCGCCTCGTTCAGGTTGTGGAAGTAGGCGCCATTGGCCGCGGTCCAGAACTCCCAGTTGATGTGCGCTTCGTCGTGCTTGCCCCGCACCTCACTGAGCACCGCTTCAGCGACACCGAGGTTTCGCGCCTCGTCGAACTTGTCGATCATCCGTGTCAGCCAGTACTCGGCCTTGCGCAGCTTGCCGTTGTAGCGCGCCTTCATCCCATCGATCACGTACACCGCCTGCTCGGCCCTCCAGTCGCGGTGGCAGGCGAGGCAGGTTTCCTTCAGGTAGTGCCGGGGACTCGTCTGCCAGTGCGACGTGAAGGTCTTGCCGCTCTTGGCATCCTTGACCTTCGGCATATGGCATTGCGAGCACTCGACACCCGCCTTCTGGTGCTTGCTGCCGTAGTAGACCTCGACGTCAGGATGCTGCGCCTTCCACAACAGCGCGCCGGTGATGCCGTGGCGGAAGTCGCGGAAGTTGCGGTCATCGTAGAACTTCTTGATCTGGTCAACCTTCTGGAACGGGAAGATGTTGGTGCGCTGGTCCGCCATCGTGATCGGCTCCCCGGTCTTCGGATCGATACCTGGGTTGCAGTTGTACTCGACGTGGCACTGGCCGCACTGCAGATTGGTGTCGTAGCGCGACAGCAGCGCGATCTTGCGCGTATAGCCGCGCACGCCCATGTCCTTCACGTCGATCTTGGCGCCACGGGGATCGTTGTGCCACAGCGTGTCCTTCTCCGGCCGCGTGAGCGCCTGGATCAGCGCGTCGCGAACGATGCGCGGCCGCGCGCCGTGCGGGTCGTGGCAGAAGAAGCAGTTCAGCGAGTGCTGCTCGGACCGCGCCATCTCGACCACCTTCGAAGTGCGGCTCCACTTCGCGCCCGGCACCGGGTCGCCCATGTAAGCCCAGTCGAGGATGTGATCCTGTGTCTTGCATGACAGGCAGACCGGGTTGGCCGCGGTCGCGGTGCCGGGCTTGAAGGATTTCTGCTCGCCGCTCGACGGTTCGGCGTCCGTCAGGACGTCCTGCAGCTTGAAATTTCCGCCCGGCTTCGCCAAACCGCGCCAGCCCTCGCTGTTCTCGAAGCGACCGCCAAACGCGCGGTCGACGACGAGCTGGTCGTACAGCGCAAACGCATGCGAGCGCGGCAGGTTGTGTTCGCGGGTGAAACCGTGCGGCGCCATCAGCTTGTCCCACATCGGGTTCGGCGACGGCCCGGCCATCTGCGACTTCTCGGAACGCGCGGTCTTGTCGAAGTTCAACCTGTACATCGTCTCGAACTGCGGCTTATGGCAGCCGCCACACACTGCCGGATCGGTGTTCGTCACCGGCCGCTGCTTCTGGTCGGTCAGGTGCTGCTCGATGCCGCTGTGGCACCTCGTGCATGACACGGACTTGTGTTTGCCTTCGTCGTGAAGATTCTTGATCGGCGTATGGCACAGGAAGCACGGGCCGGAGTCGAATCTCGCCGCGGCCGCGGCGACTCCTCGAGTCGCGGCCTTCTTCTCCTGGGCCGACACCGGTTGTGCCGCCAGCCACAGAAGTGCCGCCGCTGCCAGCGCAGCGGCGGCACGCAGCGCGAGTTCGCGAATGCGCAGCATCGGGCCTTCCCCTCGTCAAACAGGTCGACGCGCTAGGTCGCGCGCATCGAGAACAAGTGTCGTGGCCAATGCACCGGCGTGGTTGACGCGCATCAACGCACCGCGGTCCGCGCAGCTAACCCTGACGCGGTAGTGTGACCCCTCCCGTTGCGGCACGGCCAGGCACGCGGCTTCAGCACATCACAGCCCCGCTGCTCGGCGCCTCATCGCGCGCGCGCCCGGGACTGGTCTGGCGGTCGGCGCTGTGCGCCTGCGCGTCGGCGTGGCAGATCGTGCAGTCCAACTTCTGCTGCGCCAGATCGGCGTGAAGCCTTGCGCTTGGCTGCGCCTGACAACGGATGCAGTTGGCGGCGTCGATGGCAGGTGCGCGACATCGCGCAAGCGAGCACAAGCATCCCGCGCGACGTGGAATCGGCATCGCGATGCCTGGCCGGATGCCATGAGCCGCAAGGCGTGCGCCGCGCAATGACGGCGCTCAGGCCGCGCGCCGGGTATCAGGCCGTGCCGCGCTTGGTCTCGAACTCGATGCCGAGCGACTTCAGGAGGTCGAACGGCAGCACGCCGCCCGCGCACACGATCACGGCATCGTTGCGCAGGCGCAGGCGCTTTCCTTCCTGCTCGAGTTCGACGCTGTCGCCGGCGATCCTGGAGACGCTCGAGTTCAGCAGCAATCTGAGCCGGCGCGCCGCTGACGCTTCATCGAGCGCCGCGCGGTTCTTCTGCTTGATGCGGCTGAACGCAGCGCCGCGGTACGACAGGCAGACCCTGGGCGAGCGCTGGGCGCAGGCGAGCGCCGCTTCGACCGCCGAATCGCCGCCGCCGACAACGAGGACGTGTTGATCGCGGTATTGGTCCGGATCGACCAGTCGATACACGACCTTGCTCAGTTCCTCTCCCGGCACATCCAGCTTGCGCGGCGTGCCTCGGCGGCCGATCGCCAGCAATACGGCCCCGCAGCGATAGCTTCGATTCGCCGTCTTCACGACGAAGCCTGCATCCGCGCGGTCGATGTGCTCCATCCGCTCGCCGACGCGCACGCGCAATTGGGTCCGCTGCACGATGTCGTGCCAGAACTCCAGCAGCTTTTCCTTGCTCACATCGGTGAACTTCATCTGGCCAACGAGTGGCAGATCGACCGGCGCCGTCATCGCGATCTTGTTGCGCGGGTAGTGAAAGATGGCGCCGCCGAGGCTCGGTTCCTGTTCCAGCAGCGCATACCGCAATTTGTGCTCGATCGCGGCCAGCCCGGCGGCGATTCCCGCCGGCCCCGCGCCGACGATCACCACGTCGTAGTCCAGTTTCTGGCGCTTGCGGCGCACGATGTTGGTGATCGCCTGACGGCCCTGCTCGGCGGCCTTGCGAATCAGCCCCATGCCGCCCAGTTCGCCGGCGATGAAAATGCCGGGCACGTTGGACTCGAAATCCGGCTTGACGGAGGGAATGTCAACGCCGCGCCGCTCGGTGCCGAAGACCAGTTGAATCGCGTCAACCGGGCAGGCGGCGGCACAGGCACCGTGGCCAATGCAGGCCGTTGCGTCGATGAGTACCGCCTTGCCCTTGATGATGCCGAGCGCACTTTCGGGACAGGCGCGCGCACAGGTACCCGAGCCCACGCAACGCGCCGGATCCACGACCGGGTGCAGCGACACCGGTTCGGTCAGGCCCGCTGCCGACGCCTCCTTCAGCGTTTCGGCGGCGGCGCGCTCGCGTCGCCGGCGACGGGTTGCGTAGGTCCCGACCGCGATGACGACCAGCGCGGCGTAGAGCAGGGGCAGGAAGTATTCGCTCATTTGGGCCGAGGCGGACAGTACCGCGTCGGGCCGGCCTGCGGTTTTGACAGTGAGCCCAAATCGGGCTTCCGGGGGTAGTAAGTTCCCGCTAATCGGATAGGCTCTTTGCAGGATGTTACGAATGTGGCGGCGCGGTTAGCGTCGCCGTGTCGGCCTTTTGGCGCACCGCGATGCGCGGCGCGAAGGCACGGTGGCGCCGCGTCAGTCGGCGGCGGGCCGGCGTCGTCGGAACAAACACAAACAAGCGGTCGCTCAGGAATGAAGTTGGGATCAGAAGAAAGCGCGGCGGTCGCACAGGCTGCTGCGAGCCCAGAACGTCGCCGCGCTCAGCGCCGGACGAACGACGGCTGGTTGTACTTCGCGATGGCGCTGCTGGTGCTTGGCGCCTGGCAGATCAGCCGGCAGAAATTCTTCGCGCCGGGCTCGAACCTCGGCTACTGGCTCGGCGTGGCCGGCGGATCGGCCATGCTGGCGCTGTTCCTGTACCCGTTGCGCAAGCATGTGCGCTGGATGCGCGGCCTGGGGCCGGTCAAGTACTGGTTCCTGTTCCATATGGTTTGCGGTGTCGCGGGTCCGCTGCTGATCCTGCTGCATTCCACCTTTCACGTCGGCTCGATGAACGCCGCCATTGCGCTGACGTCGATGCTGCTGGTCGCGGCCAGCGGAATCGTCGGCCGTTTCATCTATGTCCGCATCCACCGCGGACTGCTCGGCGAGAAAAGCACGCTGCGCGAGCTGCACGCGGGCGCCGGATTCCAGCACGACACGATCAAGTCGAAATTCCACTTCGCACCGGAGGTCGAACGGCATCTGTTCGCCTTCGAGGCCGGCGCGCTGCGCGATGAGGCCGGATGGTCGACCCATTTGCGCCAGGTATTCGTTCTGCCCTGGCTGCGTTGGATCACCTACTGGCGTTGCGTGCGGGTCCTGGATCGACACTTCGCCGATTTCGCCCAGCGCGCCCACTGGGATCTTGCTGATCTGAAACAGCGCCGGCGCCGGGCGCGCAAGCTGGTGCGCGCGTACCTGAGCAGCGTGCAGCGCGTGGCGCAGTTCACTGCGTACGATCGCCTGTTCTCGCTCTGGCACGTGCTGCATATCCCGTTTGTCTACGTGATGCTCGTCACCGCGGTGGTGCATGTCGTCGCAGTGCATGCGTATTGAGCGCCGTGGCGGACACCCGACCCTGTCGAACGCCGCGCGGGCAAGGCTCGATGCGGATCTGGCATCTGCTCGCGCTGATCACGGCACTGCTCGCGGGACCGGCAGTTGCACAGTCGCTCGAATCCGCGCTCAGTCCCGGCCCGGTCATCGAAGGCCACGTCAAGGTCGAAGCGCAATGCGAGAAGTGTCACGTCCGCTTCGACCGCGCCGGACAGGATGGGCTGTGCATGGACTGCCACAAGGAGGTTGGACAGGACGTGCGCCAGCACACCGGGGTTCACGGCCGGATGAAGCCGCAGCCGTGCCGGACCTGCCATACCGAGCACAAGGGGCGGGAGATGCGCATCGCCGAATTCGACCGCAAGGCGTTCGATCACGGGCAGACGAACTTCGCGCTGCGCGGCGGGCACGCGCGCGTCGAATGCAGCAAGTGCCATGAAAGCGGGAAGAAGTTCCGCGTCGCGCCGCAGGAGTGCGTGGCCTGTCATCGCAAGGACGACAAGCACAAGGGTTCGCTCGGCCCCAAGTGCGTCGAGTGTCACACCGAAGTCAACTGGAAACAGACCCGCTTCGACCACAGCAAGACGCGCTTCGCGCTCACCGGCAAGCACATCGACAGCAAATGCGAGTCATGCCACAAGAGCGAGAACTTCCGCAACACGCCAATGACCTGCGTGGCCTGCCATCGCAAGGACGACAAGCACAAAGCGCACTTCGGGGAGAAGTGCGAAACCTGCCACGACACGCAGAACTGGAAGCAGTCGAGCTTCAACCACGATACGGGCACCAAATACCCGCTGCTGGGGCGACACCATGCAGCGCGCTGTGAAAGCTGTCATACGGGCATGCTGTATCAGGACCACCTGTCGAGCGCCTGCAGCGATTGCCACAAGAAGGACGACAAGCACAAGGGGTCGCTCGGCAGCGAATGCGGGGCGTGCCACAACGAGCGCGGCTGGAAAGAGAAAGGCCGCTTTGACCACAGCAAGACCAAGTTCCCGCTGCTCGGCAAACATCTGGACGCCGATTGCAAGAGCTGTCATCTGAGCGCGATGTTCAAGGAGACGCCGTCGACCTGCGTCGGCTGTCATCGCAAGGACGACAAGCACGAGCGCACGCTGGGTGAAGCCTGCGGCGACTGCCACACCGAGCGCGACTGGAAGGCAACCCGCTTCGATCATGCGCGGACCAAGTTCGCGCTGCGCGGCGCGCACGGCGCCGCGACGGTGAAGTGCACGGCCTGCCATCGTGACAGCCGCAGTTTCCGCAATACGCCGTCGGATTGCTTTTCGTGTCACAGGAAGGACGACAAGCACGAGGGCCAGCAGGGGCGGGACTGCGGCCAGTGCCATGTCGACACCGGCTGGAAATCCGTATCCAGCTTCGATCACGGGCTGACGCGTTTTCCGCTGCTGGGCAAGCATGCGCCGCTGGCGTGCGCCAAGTGTCATGTCAGCGCGCGCTTCAAGGACGCGCAGCGGCCATGCAGCGCCTGCCATATCAAGGACGACCCGCACAAGAAGACGCTCGGCACCGCCTGCGAGCAGTGCCATAACGCGCGTTCGTGGAAGGCGTGGGCGTTCGACCACGATCGGCGGACCCAGTTTGTGCTCGACGGCAAGCACAAGGACGCGGCCTGCAGCGCTTGCCACACGCGGCCGGCCGAGGGTCGCGTGACGGCGCCCAGCGCCTGCTACGCCTGCCATGCCAAGGACGATGTGCACGAGGCCCGCTTTGGCCGCCAATGCGAGCAATGCCATGTGACCACGTCGTTCCAGAAGATCCGTTCGCGCATCGGGCGCCCCGTGAGCGACGCGGATCTGCACTGGCCGATCCTTCCCGCGCCAAGCCGCGCAGGGCCCGGCAGCGTGCCCGTGTCCGCAGCCTTCCTGCACCCGGCCCCCGGAGCGCTTCAATGATCGGCCGGTTGGTCCGTCGCTGGTCGAACTGGCGCTCGTCGCGGCTTGGCGTCTTGGCACTCGCCGGCCTGCTGGGCGCGTGGGTCCTGGGCGTGTCGGCCCCGGTTCTTGCGCAGCAGGGTCGGACTTCGTTCGATCACCTGACCACGGGCTTTGCGCTCACCGGCGAACACGAGCGGGTGCGTTGCGAGACCTGCCACATCAGGGCCATCTTCAAGGGCACGCCGACGGCGTGTGCGCAGTGCCATGTGGGGAACAATGAGCGCGGTGCCCTGGCGATGCCCACGAACCACATCCAGACCCGGGACAGTTGCGAGAAGTGCCACTCGACCCAGACGTTCGGCGGCGCGAGCTTCAATCACGTGGCGGTCGCGGGCGGGACCTGCGCCTCGTGCCACGACGGCCGGACCGCCACCGGGAAACCGGGCGACCACGTGCCGACGTCGGCATCCTGCGATCAATGTCACGGGACGAGTGCGTGGGTGCCGGTGCTGAGCTTCAACCATCTGGCCGCTTCCATCGGCGCGCGGAGCTGCGCCAGTTGCCACGACGGCCGGATCGCCAAAGGCGAACCGGCGAATCACATTCCCACCCTTTCGAGTGCGAAGTGCGACACCTGCCACCAGGCCTCGATTGCGGGCGGCTACAAATCGTTTGTCGGCGGCCAGATGGATCACACCGGTTACGCGGGCAGTTGCGCGCAGTGCCATGCGGCGGCGGTCGCCTCCACGTTCTATGGCGTTCGGATCGTCTCGAACGCGGCGACGAGCCCTGCGCACATCCCGTCGACGGACAGGTGCGAGGCCTGTCACACCAATGTGCCGACGATGCTGATCCCGGCATCGGGAGCGGCCAGCGTTGGCGGCACCACGTTCGCCGGCGGCCGCATGAACCACAGCGGGATCTTCAGCGGCTGCGCGCAGTGCCACGGTCCGAATGTCGGTCCCGGCACGTTCATTGGGGTGACGCCCAAGACCAGTGCCGGTCTCATCCCGCCCCACATTCCCACCAGCACGCTATGCGAAGCCTGCCATGCCAACGCGATTCCCTCGATGCTGATACCGGCGGCCGGTGCGGCGTCGATGGGCGGGACGACGTTTGCCAACGGACAGATGAACCACACGGGCATCACGAGCAACTGTGAGGCGTGCCACGGGCCGGCGATCACGGGCAGTTCGTTCTACGGCCTGAGCGGCATCGTGGTGATGCCGCCGTCTTCGCCCATGGGGCCGGGCTCGCACATCCCGTCATCGACGAAGTGCGAGAGCTGCCACCTGGGCTCCGTGCCGGCGGGCCCGATGGCAGCATCGGCCGCACATGCCCCCCCGGGCAGCGGGTTTGCAACACCGGCGCCCACCACCGCGCAGATCCACGCCGGCCTCACCAGCGGCTGCTCGGGTTGCCACGACAGCAACTACGTGTGGATGGGCATGAACGCCTATCCGATCCTGCCCCGGGTGCTCACGAGCGGCGCGCAGTACACGGGGTTCCAGACCCGGCCGCTCGCCGCCGCCGGCGCCTTCAGCGTGGCCGATGCCGCGCACCCGAGCAGCGGCGACTGCTCGCAGTGCCATACCGGCACC
>Ga0209048_10000261_pt1 | contig 57652 bp, 40 predicted proteins | sample FrelakmetCRP12CR_FD_187146 | JGI IMG/M metagenome (GOLD analysis project Ga0209048, IMG submission 187146) | Freshwater lake sediment microbial communities from the University of Notre Dame, USA, for methane emissions studies - CRP12 CR (SPAdes)... | ecosystem: Environmental > Aquatic >...
TTGTGTTATAACCCGCTGGTCCAACTGACTTCTCCCCGACCAAGAGGAGGTTCTCGATGCCAAGGCGCCTCACGCGCATGCTCTTTCTGACGTGCCTTCTCGGGCTCGTCCTTGCCGGCGGTCCGGCGGTGCTGTCGGGCACCGGCGCGCCGCAGGTGAAGGCCGCCCCGCCGCAGAAGGTCGACGCCGAGTACACGGCGAAGATCAAGGAGTACACCCAGGACCCGCGGATCCTGACCGAGCTGGTCGACCACCTGCCCGCGTCGGCGACCGTGCCGACACCGCTGAAGTTCCTCGGGCGTGTCGTCGGCATGCCGGACGAGCTGACCTACTACAAGGACATCCAGCGCTACTTCGAGGCGCTCGCCAAGGCGGCGCCGACCCGCTCCAAACTGTTCACGATCGGCAAGAGCGAGGAAGGCCGCGACATGATCGTGATGGCGATCGCGGACGAGCCGACGATCAAGACGCTCGACAAGTACAAGAAGATCCTCGCCGACCTGACTGACCCGCGGAAGCTGACCGACGCGCAGGCCAGGGCGCTCATCGCCACCGGGAAGCCGATCTACTGGGCGAGCGGCAACCTGCACTCGGGCGAGACGGGCAGCGCCGAGATGCAGATGGAGCTGGCCTATCGCCTGCTGGTCGAGGAGACCCCGTTCATCCAGAACATCCGCAACAACGTCATCGTCTTCCTGACGCCGGTCGTCGAGGTTGACGGCCGCGAGAAGGTGGTGGACAACCTCTACTACCAGAAGAAGACCGGCAAGAGGATGCCGCTCATCTGGTGGGGCCAGTACGTGGCGCACGACAACAACCGCGACGGCCTGGGCCTGGGGTTGAACCTCACGCGGGCATTCCTGAAGACGTTCCTCGAGTGGCACCCGACCGTGCTGCACGACCTCCACGAGTCGCAGGACTACCTGTATGCGTCCACCGGCGCCGGGCCCTACAACAACGCGGTGGACCCCGTGCAGACGGACGAGTGGTGGATGGTGGCGAAGTACGAAGTGTCGGAGATGACCAAGCGGGGCGTTCCGGGCGTCTGGACCGGCACGTTCTACGACGGCTGGACCCCGAACTACCTGTTCTGGATCGCCAACATTCACAACTCGATCGGCCGCTTCTACGAGACCGAGAGCTACGGCCCCGCCAACCGCGTGATCAACCTGAACATCAGCAAGGAGTGGTATCGTCCAAACCCGCCATTGGCGACGATCAAGTGGGGGCCGAGGAACAACGTCAACATCCAGGAGAGTGCCCTCCTCTTCGCGCTGCAGTACGTCGCGCGGAACAAGGACCTCCTGCTCGAGAACTACTACCTGAAGAACAAGCGGGCCGTCGAAATGGGCAAGGGCGACGGACCGAACGCGTGGGTGATCCCGGCCGCGCAGCGCCGGCGGGGGGAAGCGGCGAACTTCGTCAACCTGCTCCGGTTGGAAGGCATCGAGGTGCACACGGCCAATGCCGCGTTCACGGCCGGCAAGGTGCCGGTGGCGGCCGGCGACTACATCGTCCGGATGGACCAGCCCTACAGCCGTTGCGCGCTCCAATTCCTCGACACCCAGTTCTTCTCGCCGGCCAACCCGAGCCCGTACGACGACACGGGGTGGGCGATCCCGCTGGCGCGCAACGTCAAGGTGGCCAAGATCGCCGACAAGGCCGTGCTCGATCAGCCGATGACGCTGCTGGCGGCCGACGTGAAGCTGCCGGGCGTGATCACCGGAACGGGCGGCGTGGTCATCGTGGACCACAACGGAGACACGAGCATCGCTCCGTTCCGCTTCGCGAACAAGGACGTGAAGATGCTGGCGGCCGAGGAGGCGTTCGAGGCCGGCGGCCAGAAGTTCGGCGCGGGCGCATTGATCATCCCGGGGGCGGACCGGGCGAAGATCGAGGCCTCGATCAAGGAGTTCGGCCTCACGGCGGTGGCGGTGGCGTCGGCGCCGACGGTGAAGACGCACGAACTGGTGACGCCGCGGATCGGGTACGTGCACTCGTGGTCGAACACCCAGAACGAGGGCTGGGTGCGGATGGCGTTCGACAAGCTGAAGATCCCCTACACGTTCATCGGCGACACGAAGCTGCGCGAACCGAACCTCCGTCAGAAGTACGACGTGATCGTCTTCCCGCACGTGGGCGGCACCGCGGAATCCCAGGTCAACGGCGTTCAGGGCGCCGAGCCGATCCCGTACAAGAAGTCCGAACTGACGCCGAACCTCGGCGTGCAGGACTCGTCCGATGACATCCGGGGCGGCATGGGCTTCGAGGGGTTGATCAACCTGATGAAGTTCGTGCAGGAGGGCGGTCTTCTCGTTACCGAAGGATCGACCTCGACGATCTTCCCGGACTACCACCTGATCAGCGGCGTCACGGTCGAGGAGCCGGCCGGGCTCTTCGCGCGCGGCGTCGTGATGAAGGCGCAGTTCGCCGACCGGAAGAGCCCGATCGCCTACGGCTACGACAGCGACACCCTGGCGGTCTACTTCAGTTCAGGGCCGGTGCTGAACGCGGGCGGTGGCGGGGGCTTCGGCGGGGGCGGACGCGGCGGCGCGGCGATTCCGGGCGTCGGTATGAACCTGAATCCGAACGCGGTCCAGCCGACCCTGACGACGCTGGACGGGCCGCCGCCGGCCGCCGACCAGGCGGGCGGAGTGCGCGGCGGCCAGCGAGGCGCGATGCCTCCGGATGCGGCGGCGCCAGGCGGGGGGCGCGGCGGACGCGGCGGCGCCGGCGCGGCCGTTGACGCGAGTTCCAGGCCGCGCGTCATCCTGCGCTTCCCGACCGACCCGAACGACATGCTGCTGAGCGGCGGCCTCGTCGGCCAGCAGGCACTGGCCGGCCGGGCGGTGGTCGTGGACGCGCCCTTGGGCAAGGGTCACGTGGTGATGTTCGCCAGCCGTCCGTTCTGGCGCTACCAGACGCACGGCAACTTCAACCTGGCGTTCAACGCGATCCTCAACTGGGACCACCTGGAGGCGGGACGGTAGTGACCGGCTGGCGGCCGGCGACCGGCGACTCGCGGCGGCGTCACGCGGGCACGCGTGCTGGCCGCCAGTCGCCGGCCGCTGGTCGCTGGTCGCCAGCCTTCGTATCAGGGGGCCGCCTGGAGCGGCCCGTCGTGATGCGCGGCTATTTGGTGAGGTAGCCGAGCGCGTGCAGCCGTTCGAGGACCACGGGCGGAATAACGACTGGGCGCGTATCGGTGTGCGCGCCGTCTCTCACGGCCATCGCGACCGCGCGCGACAGCATCGTCTCGAATCGGCTCGACCTCGCGGAATCGACCCTGGCCATGTTCCGTGACTCGCCCGGGTCCTTCCGCAGGTCGAAAAGCTCGCGGCCACCCTGCAACGAACCGATGAACTTCCAGTCGAGCGTGCGCAGGACGTACCGCGCGCTGACCAGCTCCGCGTAGGCGTACGGCTCGCCGCGCGAGAGGCCCTTCAGCGTGGGCATGACGTCCTGTCCGTGCAGGACCTTGGGGATGCGCGCACCAACCGCGTGGGCGAGCGTCGGGAAGAGGTCCGCCAGCTGTACCTGCGCCCGGATGCGGGCAGGCCGCAGACCCGGCAGCTTCACGATCATCGGCACGTGCAGCAACTCGTCGTAAAGCGAGTTGTTGTGGCTCATCAACCCGTGCTCCATGAACCCCTCGCCGTGATCGGCGGTGAGCACGATGCCGGTCCGGTCCCACTCGCGGTTCGCCCGCAGCGTGGCGAAGAACTCCGAGAGCGCGGCGTCAGCGGCGCGCAACCCTGCGTCGTACCGGGCGACATACAGATTGAGGTCGTCCGAGTCGCCGATCCGCAGAAACCCGGGAATGCTGGAGGGCGCAATCGGCCGCGGCGGTTTGAGCGGCTGGATCATCGACCGGTACGGTTCGGGCGGATCGTACGGGTTGTGGGTGTCCATCAGGTGCACCCAGAGGAAATACGGCTGCGGTGCGCGTGCGACCGCGTCGGCTGCGAGCGCCAGCATTTCGTCCGCGCGCGCGTAGGTGCCCGACCCGCCCTTGACGTAGTTGAACTGCAGGAAGCCGTTCGCGAACCCGAAATCGGGGATGAGGTACGGGTTTGCCGAGAGCGCCATCGTGTGGTAGCCCTCGGCGCGAAGCGCCACGGGCAGTGACGGAAGGTCCGCGCTCAGTACGTCCGTGTACGGCGTGTCGAACGAACCCGCCGACCCCGACTTCTGCAGGACGTCGAGTGGCGCACCCGTCGTGTATGTCTTGTGCGCGGTCGGGAACAGCCCCGTCAGCAGCGTGGCGATCGACGCCTTCGTGTAGGGCGCCTGCGCGATGCCGTCGGAAACGACGACACCCTCGCGCGCGAACGCATCGATGCCCGGCGAAGTCGGCCGGTCATAGCCGTATACGCCGAGGTGATCGGCGCGAAGCGAATCGACCGTGATCAGAATGAGGTTGGGCCGGTGGTCGCCGGCCAGCCGGCTTCCCGCCGGCCTGGCTGGATCGGAGGGCTCGGCACCGCTGATGACGAGCGCGGCCGCGGCTGCCAGGGCCGTCCTTCCGATTACGAATCCGATATGCGGTGTCATCGATCAATCCCAGGGGACCTGGCGCGCGCCTTGTTGCCGTCTTCCCTCCTCATTCCCTCCGGTTTATCGGTCGGACCCGAAAGAAACGTCAAGAGGAGAGACGACGACCCCTATGTCTATTTGACAGGAACTGCTCTATTTCGTTACACGAGTCCGAAATTGACCGTGCAGTTCCGCGCGCACGCCGGCGACACCCAAGCTCATCCACGTGCAAAATCGGCGCCACCGCCGACGGTCGACAACAGGCGCCAGCCGTTTGAGCTGCTGTTGCAGTGCCTTGGCAATGTCCCCTGGTTAGGTCAGCTGAAATGTCCTCTGGGTCGGAGACTTCCGACCGGTGGATTGGCGTCGGAAGGGGCCTCCCCGGCGAGTGCGGTCCCGACTGTTCGTGGCGGCTCTCCACGGCTGTTCGCCGTGTTTGTCGGCGCCTGCCTCCGGGGAGTATGCTCACCACCTCTCGAGGGAGGTTCGCCATGCGAAGAGTCCAGGTTCCTCACTTCACCGCCGTCGGCCTCGTCATAGCCATGGTCGTCCTCGCCGCCGCTGCCGCAGCCGGACAGACCGCCCCGGCCCCGCAGTCGACACCTGCCGTGCAGGCCCCCGCGCCAGTGCCGAATTGCACGGAGCTGGCGCAGGCGCTGACGACGCTGATGCGGAACGACATGCGCCTCCGCGACTGGGCCGCGCTCAATCGGTATCGCGAGGCCAACCGCTCGCTGGCCAAGCCCGGCCCAGGAGAGGCGCGCGTGGTGATGATGGGCGACTCGATCACCGACTCCTGGCAGCAGCCGCGGTACGGCCGGTTCTTCGAGGGCCGGCCCTACGTGGATCGGGGCATCAGCGGCCAGACGACCCCGCAAATGCTCGTGCGGTTCCGCGCCGACGTCATCGACCTCGGAGCGAAGGCCGTCGTCATCCTGGCGGGCACGAACGACATTGCGGGGAACCTGGGGCCGGTGACCAACGAGGAAATCCAGGGCAACCTCGCCTCGATGAGCGAACTGGCCCGCGGCAGCGGCATCAAGGTGGTGCTCGCGAGCATCACGCCGGTGAGCGCGTACCACTTCAAGCCGGGGGCCGGCGGCAACCCGCAGACCACGGCGCGGCCGATGGCTCGCATCCTCGCGCTCAACGAGTGGATCAGGAAGTACGCCGCCGCGAACGGGCACGAGTACCTCGACTACTTCACGGCAATGATCGACTCGAGCGGGTTCCTCCGCGAAGACCTGAGCGAGGACGATCTGCACCCGAACGAAAAGGGATACGCGGTTATGGCGCCGCTCGCCGACGCGGCGATCGCCAGGGCCCTGAAGCGCTGAGGCCCGGCCGCACCGGGGACCGCCATCGGGCCCGGGGCAGCGGGCACGGCAGGAGGATCGTGGCACATGACAAACCGCGAGGGCATCCGCACCGGTCTGAACGCCGCGGTCCTGCGGCTGGCCGTCATCGAGCACCTCTTCTACGTGCAGGGGCGGCATCCCCAAACCGCGTCTCTCAACGACCTCTACCTGGCCGTGGCGTACGCCGTGCGCGACCGCCTGTTCCAGCGCGGCATCGAGACGCTCGACGAGCTGATACGCGACTCGCACGTGCGCGGCGTCGCCTACCTCTCGGCCGAGTTCCTGATGGGGCCCCAGCTCGGCGCCAATCTCGTCAATCTCGGCATCTACGACGACATGCGCGAGGCGCTGGCCGGCCTCGACCTTGGCGTGGACCTGGAGGCGGTTCTCGGGCAGGAGGAGGAGCCGGGCCTCGGCAACGGCGGGCTCGGCCGCCTGGCCGCGTGCTACATGGACTCGCTCGCAACGCTCGAAGTGCCCGCGATGGGCTACGGCATCCGCTACGAGTTTGGCATCTTCGACCAGGAGATCCGCGACGGCTGGCAGGTGGAGGTGGCCGACAAGTGGCTCCGGTGGGGAAACCCGTGGGAGATCGTGCGGCCCGAACTGGCCGTCGAGGTGCGGTTCGGCGGACGAACCGAAGGTTACATGGATGCCGAGGGTCGGTTCCGCGTGCGATGGCTCCCGGCCGAAACCGTCCGGGCCGTTCCCCACGACACCCCCGTCCTCGGCTACCGGGTCGGCCACTGCAACACCCTTCGGCTGTGGAGGGCCGAGGCCATCGAGTCGTTCGATTTCGCCGAGTTCAACGCCGGGCACTACACGCACGCGGTGGACGCCAAGGTGAGGTCGGAGACGATCAGCAAGGTCCTCTATCCGAACGACGAGTCGTCACGCGGCAAGGTGCTGCGCCTGGTGCAGCAGTACTTCTTCGTCTCGAGTTCGCTGCAGGACATGATGCGCGTGCACCTGCGCCTGGGCGGCCGCCCGGAGACGTTCCACGAGCGCTGGGCCGTGCAGTTGAACGACACCCACCCGGCCGTGGCTGTTCCCGAATTGATGCGCCTGCTGCTGGACGAGTACGGACTGGCCTGGGAGGCGGCGTGGGAGATCACGGTCCGCGCGATGGGCTACACCAATCACACGCTGCTGCCGGAGGCGCTGGAGAAGTGGCCGCTCGATCTGTTCGGTAACCTGCTCCCAAGACACCTCGAGATCATCTTCGAGATCAACCGGCGCCTGCTGGACGACGTCCGGAGCCGGTTCCCCGGCGACGAGGCGCGCGTCGTCAGGATGTCGCTCATCGACGAGGAGGCCGGACGGTCCGTGCGGATGGCGAACCTCGCGTGCGTGGGCAGCCATGCCGTCAACGGCGTCGCCGCCCTGCACACCGATCTCCTGAAGCGGACCATCCTGCCCGACTGGGTGGACATGTTCCCGGAGAGGTTCTGCAACGTCACCAACGGCGTCACGCCGCGGCGCTTCCTCGTGCTCAGCAATCCCGGCCTGGCCTCGCTCATCACCGACCGGATCGGCGAGCGCTGGATCCGTCACCTGGAGGACCTCCGGCAGATCGAAGACGGCCAGGACGACCCCGCCTTTCGCGACAGGTGGCGGCAGGTGAAGCTCGCGAACAAGGTGCGCCTCGCCGATCTCATCAAGCGGCGCACGGGAGTGACGGTCGATCCCGCATCGCTGTTCGACATCCAGGTGAAGCGGCTCCACGAGTACAAGCGGCAGCACCTGAACGTCCTCCACATCCTCACGCTCTACCGCCGCCTGAAGGACAACCCGGACCTCGATGTCGTGCCGCGCACGTTCCTGTTCGCCGGCAAGGCGGCGCCGGGGTACCGCATGGCGAAGCTGATCATCAAGCTGATCACCTCGGTCGCCGACGTCGTCAACCAGGACCCTGACGTGCGCGGCCGCCTGAAGGTCGCCTTCTTCCCCGACTTCAACGTCACGAACGCCCAGCCCATCTACCCGGCGGCCGACCTGTCGGAGCAGATCTCCACGGCCGGCAAGGAAGCGAGCGGCACCGGCAACATGAAGTTCGCGCTGAACGGGGCGCTGACGATCGGCACGCTGGACGGCGCGAACGTCGAGATTCGCGAAGAGGTGGGCGCGGAGCACTTCTTCCTGTTCGGGCAGACGGCCCGGCAGGTGACGGATGCCTGGGCTCGCGGCTACCAGCCTCGCGAGGCGTTCGAACAGAACGCCTCGTTGCGCGGCGTGATCGACCTGGTGGGCTCGGGCGCCCTGTCGCACGGCGACAGGGAGTTGTTCCGCCCGATCGTCGAGAACCTGCTGTGGTACGACCCGTTCATGGTGCTGGCTGATTACCAGTCCTACGTCGAATGCCAGGACTCGGTCGGCGCCCTCTGGCGGACCCCGGAGACCTGGACGCGCCACTCGATCATCAACGTCGCCCGCATCGGCAAGTTCTCGTCGGACCGTGCCGTTCGCGAATACGGCGAGCGGGTGTGGCACATCGAACCGCACGCCGACCCGGAGTGAAAGGGCGGCCGGGTGGGCGGCGACGGATCGGGATCTGCCCGGCCCGGTTGCCCCGCTCGGCAGGAACGTGCTAGCGTCGTTCGAGTCGATGACATCCTACAGGTACGCCTTCCTCACGCTCCACGCCCTGGTCATCGGGACCGGGTCCCGCTCGGCAGGTCTTTAATCCGGCGTGCGACTGGCGACGGACGGCTTGCGGCCAGTCCGCGAGATCGGCTGGCACCCGAACGCCGTCGTCCGTGTTCTGTTTTCCGAGATCTTCACTTCTGGATCCCGATTTCTGGATTCCGAAATTCTCGATCCTGACTTCGCCCCGCGCCGGACTGTCGCAGGGCGCTCTTTGGAGGCTTTCATGGGCTACAAGTACGTCGTTCTCGGTGCGGGGCGGCAGGGCGTCGCCGCCGCCTACGATCTCGCGGTGTTCGGGCAGGCCGACTCCCTCGTGCTGCTCGACAGCGACCTCGCGGTCGCACAGGCGGGCGCGTCCCGCCTGAACCGGCTCCTTGGGAAACCGATCGCGACCGCGTTCGAGGTCGATGCGCGGGACGCGGCCAGCGTGGCGCCGCACCTCGATGGCGCCACCGGCTTCATCAGCTCGGTCCACTACACGTTCAATCTCGAGATGACGAAGCTGGCGATCGCGAAGAAGGTCCATATGACCGACTTCGGCGGCAACACCGGCGTCGTCCGCGACCAGCTTGGGCTCGACGCCGAGGCAGCCGCCGCCGGGGTGACGATCGTGCCGGATTGCGGGATGGGCCCTGGCCTCAACATCTCGCTCGGCACCTACGTGATGTCGCTCGTCGAGATCCCCGAGGAGGTGTTGATCTGGGATGGCGGCCTTCCCCAGGATCCGCAGCCGCCGTGGAACTATCTCAGCACGTTCAATCTGGGCGGGCTCACCAACGAATACGACGGCAATGCGTTCTTCATCCGGAACGGCAAGGTCACGCCCGTGCCGTGCTTCTCGGGGTACGAGACCCTCGAGTTCCCGGAGCCGCTCGGCACGCTCGAGGCGTTCGTCACGTCCGGCGGCCTCTCGACCTCGCCGTGGACCTTCGAGGGCCGGCTGAAGCGGCTGGAAAACAAGACCCTCCGCTATCCCGGGCACGTCGCGCAGTTCAAGGCGTTCTCGGATCTCGGGCTGCTCGGCCTCGACCCGGTCACCGTCGCCGGCCGACCGATCGTCCCGCGCGACGTGCTGCACGCCCTGCTCGCCCCGCAGATCTGCCGCGAGGAGGTGAAGGACATCTGCGTGATGCGCGTCAAGGGCATCGGCACGACGAAGGGACGGCGGGCCGAAGCGGTGGTCGAGCTGGTCGATCGCTACGACGAGAAGACCGGCTTCACCGCCATGCAGCGCCTCACCGGGTGGCATGGATCGATCCTGCTGATCGCGGCCGTGAACAACATGGTCCGCCGCGGCGCCGTGTCGGTCGAACTCGCGCTCCCCGGCAAGACGATTGTCGCCGAGTGCAAGCGGCGCGGATTCGCCATGACCGAGGAAGTCAGGGCGGCGATCTGAGGACCGCCGGATTTGCGTAAGATTGAAGTATGGCGTCCGAGGTCGTGGCCGCGACGGGCGATCTGCTCGAACAGATTCTCGACGAGACCTTTTCACTCTGGGGAGAGGGACTCGAACGGGATGCGTACGGCAAGTACAACCGGGCGCAGCTGGCCACGCCATGGGGCGCGACGCATCTACGGCGCGTCGCGCTCGTGGACAACGGCAGGCTCCTGGCCACGGCGAAGCGCTACGATCTCAGCGCGCGCCTGGACGGACAGTCCGTGAGGCTGCTGGGCCTCGGCGCGGTGTTCACCCCCGAGGCCGAGCGCGGCCGCGGCTACGCGGGCGACCTGCTGCGCCGGATGCTGGCTGCCGCCGCGGACGAAGGGTTCGGCCTGGCCTTGCTCTTCTCGGAAATCGATCCGCGCTACTACGAGCACCTCGGTTTTCGCCGACTCCCAATCAACCCGGTCGCGCTGGCGGTGCGGCCCGGCAAGCGCCCCGGTTCACCCGCCATACCCCTGCGTTCGGGTGATTCCAGCGATCTTCGGTCGATCGTCGAGATGAACACCGCGCAGGGCGCAGGGTTCCGGTTCGCGCTGTCCCGCGACGACAGCTACCTCCGGCATGCCATCGCGAAGAAACGGCTCCTCGCCGCCTGCAGCAGGCCAGGCCAGCGGAAGGTCGAGTTCTTCGTCGTCGAGGAGGGCGGACGGGCTGCGGCGTACGTCGTGCTGTTCGAGGTCGGGGAAACTGTGATGGTCACCGAGTGCGGAGACCGGGATCCTTCCGGTGCCAGGGTCGGGGCCATGCTGCAGGCGATACTCGCCCGCGACACGGCCAAGCCGGTCCGCCTGCACACCTGGATGCCGCCGGACTTCCTCCCGCCGCAGATCGAAATTGCGGCGCGCGAGGTTTCGCGTGTCACGATGATGATGCGCCCGCTCGGGCGTGGAGTGTGGCCGGCGCCCCCGCTCGCGGCCCGTGACATTCTCTGGTGGCACGCCGACGCGTTCTAGACGGCCGGAAGCTGTCTGCGCGGGCCCGCCCCCCCGGCATCCTGTCTATCATCCCCCGCTGATCATGTGGATGACCTGCACGTCGGCGCCGTCGGGCACGGCGGTCCTGTCGTAAGTCCCTCGCGGCACCAGCTCGCCGTTCACCTGCACGGCGATCATTCGGAAGATGTAATTCCGGGCCTTGAGGATGTCGGCGACGGTCATTCCGTCCCGCCAGTCCATCGGATCGTTGTTGACGGTGATCATGACAGGATCCCGCCCCCGCCTATCCGAGGTGCGGCCGCACGACCTCCACCACCTCCGGGAAGTCGATCTTGAACTTCTTCAGCGTCTCGAGCGTCGGGATGGCGTTGTTCGACCAGCCGCGGCGGGCGTAGACCGCGTCGCACAGCTTGTTGTAGCGGTCCTCACGCCACTTTCGATGCAGCGCCATCTTCTCCTCGGTGGACTTGCCTTCGGGATCGACGCCGATGAGCTCCTTGAGTTGCTTGTCGTAGCGCTCGGCGCGCGACTCGTACTCTTCCTTCGTCACCGGGCCCATCGAGCGATACGGCGGCCAGTCGCTCTTGCGACCGCCCATGCCCATCCGCAGGTTGAACACGCGCTGGAAGTTGTAGACGGCTTCGGACTGGAGAATCAGCTCCTCGTTCGTCATCTCCTTGCCCGTGATGCCGGCGTACAGCTCGAGGTAGTTCTGGACGTGCTCCGGGACCTTGGCGGCGTCCTTCCCGTGCTTGGCGTTGTCCGCCGGTTCGATGTCGTTCCACGGCAGCTTGCACAGGCCCATCAGGCCGAACCAGGTCCGGAACAGCGGGAAGTAGTGCAGCGCCTCGGCCTTGTCCTCGAACGTCGGGATCTGGTTGTTCACCATGTCCATGAAGATCAGCCAGGCCTCGTCGTGCTGCGGGCCCTTGTTGGTCAGCGCGTACCCGCCCTGCTGCGCGAGCGACTCCTTCGACTGGTACTGCGAGTACTCCATGCCCTTGACCTGCATGCCGATGTCGCGCATGAACTGCAGGTCGCCCCAGCCCTTCCCGGCGAAGTGCTCCTGCATGTACTTCACGCCCTGGCCGACGAGGAGCCCGAAGCCCTCGCCGCGCGCCATCTGGTGCAGCAGCTCGACGTGCGACGCGCCGTTGCCCCACGTCAGGTCGAGGCCGTCCGTCCGCTCCAGGTTCAGGATGCCGCGCTGGAAGCACTCCATCGCAAATGCGCAGCACGTGCCGAACGAGATCGTGTCCACCCCGTAGGTGTCGCAGTAGAAGTTCGACTCGAGGATCCAGTCGGGATCGAAGATGCCGCAGTTCGACCCGAGGCCGGCCGCCGTCTCGTACTCGGGCCCGTCCACCGTGACGATGTGGCCCTTGTAGGGGCCGGTCATCACCTTGTGGCAGTCGGCGCCCTTGGCGCACGCCATGTGGCAGCCGTACCAGCACCCGTCGAAGATCCCCTGCGTGAAGCGCTTCTGCCAGACGGTGGAGTGGATCTTGTCGATGTCCTTGTGCTTTCCGTACTGGAAGTTGTGCACGGGCAGCAGGTCGTACGCGTCCATCACCTCGACCAGGTGCGCGGTTCCGATCGAGCGCATCTTGCACTGCTGGTCGTCGAAGTCGTGGATCTCCTTGGCCAGCTTGCGGCCCACCTTCGAGGTCCGCTCGAAGTTGACGGCGTTGTTCATGTTCGCCTTCAGCTTCGGGCCGTGCACGACGAGCGCCTTGATCTTCTTGTCGCGGAACACCAGGCCGATCCCGCCGCGCCCCGCCTGCTTCAGCCGGACCGCCCCGCGCTTGGGATCGAACCACGAGAAGTTGAGGCAGCCGATCCGCGCGTGGTCGGCGCCTTTGCCCGCCGACACGACCCCGACGTTGACGAAGTCCTTGTCGTTCTCGGCGTACTGGTGCGTGAAGATCTCGGCCGCCACGTGGCTGTCGGGGTTCTCCTCGGGCGCCTCCTCGATCGTGATCGTCTTCTTCGGGCCGTCGATGAGGACGACCACGTCCCTGGCGGCCTTGCCCTGGATCTCGAGCGCGTCGTACCCGCAGAACTTGAGCAGCGGTCCGAAGTACCCGCCGACGTTGCTGTCCACCGGGATCGACGTGAGCGGCGACAGCGTCACCACGAGGGACTTGCCGGACCCCGCGTACTGCGTGTTCCCGGCCAGGGGTCCCGGGCTGATGACGATGTCGTTCTCCGGGTCGTTCCACTTGGTGGTCGGCTTGATGGCCTGCCACAGGTACCACAGCCCGAACCCCCGCCCGCCGACGAAGATGTCCTTCATCTGCTGGGTCACCGCCTTCTCGGTCACCGTCAGCGTGGAGAGGTCGATGTGCAGCGTGCGATTGGTGTAGCCCCGCTCGGGCAGGCTCGGTTCGAATGGGTGTTGGAGGAGAACCTTATGTGCCGCCTTTTGCGCCGCGGCACCGTCGGTATACGAGGTGCGCGTCTTGTAGTCGTACGCGATCGTCATGGCCACTCCTTCTTCGTCCGCCGCTCCACGGTGTCCGGGCCGCGCAGGCAGAATAAGGCCCTCTCGGAAAGGTATGAGTCCCAGGGACGCGGGTAGACGAATACCCCGGGGGTGGAGAACCGGCCGGACCTGGCTATTTTCCGCCAGAACGAGGGAAAGCGGCAAGCCGCCCCAGGAATCCCCCGAGGGCGCCGGTCACCGCCGAGCTGACCGGGCCAAACGCGATGACCCAGGCGGGCACGTCGCCCAGGTAGTACGATTCGAGGATGCCGATCAGGGCGCACACGGAGCCGGCCGCCAATCCGCCTGCCGCTGCCCCGCCCCGGCCCAGGCCCCTCGACCAGAGGCCGAACAGGAACCCTGCCACCAGCGACAGGAACATCCCCATCGCCGCAAACAGGCCGGCGACCCGCGGGTCGTAGTGCCCCATCACGGCCAGCGAGAGCTGCAGGACGGTCCCGACCAGCGTCGCGCGAACAAGGCCTCTTCCCCACCCCAGCACATTCGTCGACGGCATCGCAGTCTCCCGAGTTGAGGTCACGCCGTGACTGAACGCTGAGCCTTCCATCCCCTACCGCACACGCGTGCGGCTCTGCTCGCGGAAGAACTGCTGCAGGTAGTGCGGGCCGCCGGTGCCTTTGCCGGTCGATCCGCTCGCCTTCCAGCCGCCGAACGAGTTCTGCCCCGGCCAGGCCCCCGTCGTCGCGCCCGCGCGCCGGTTGGCATAGGTCACGCCCGCCTGGATGCGCTCGAAGAACTCCCCGATTTCGTGCTCGTCCTGGGAGAAGATCCCTGCCGTCAGGCCGTACTCCGTCTTGTTGGCCAAATCGATCGCCTCGTCGAGCGTGAGCACGTCGGCCACGACGGCGATCGGAACGAACAACTCCTCCCTGAAGAGTGCGTGCCCGGCCGGCAGGCCGTCGATGACCGTCGGCTCCACGAAGTAGCCGTGGTTGAACGGCTCCTTCACGATGCGCCGGCCACCGATCAGGATGCGTCCGCCATCGCGCTTCGCGCGCTCGATGGCCTGCTCGTAGTTCTTCAGGGCGCGCTCGTTGATGACCGGCCCCATCCACACGTCGCGCTCGAGGGGGTTGCCGACCTTGATCTTCCTCGTCTTCTCGACGAGCAGTTCGACGAACTCGTCCCTGACCTCTCGCGACACGTAGACGCGCGAGCACGCCGAGCACTTCTGGCCGGACGCGCCGAACGAGGACCGCATCACGCCGTCCGACGCGCGGTCGAGGTCGGCGCTGCGCATGACGAGCGCGGGGTTCTTGCCGCCCATCTCGATGATCAGCGGGCGCGGGGTCGGCCGCGTGCCGTTGTCGCGCAGCAGCTTCATCCCCACCGCCATCGAACCCGTGAAGACGATGCCGTCCACGCCGGGGTTGTCGGCGATCTCCTGGCCCACCGGCACGCCGGGGCCGTTTACCTGGTTGAAGACGCCCGGAGGCACGAGGTCGGCAAGGACTTCGCAGAAGCGAACTCCGGCGAGCGTCGTGTCCTCGGCCGCCTTGCAGACGATGGTGTTGCCGGCCAGCAGCGCCGCCGCCGTCGGACCCGCAGCCAGGGCCACGGGGAAGTTGAAGGGCGCGATGATGCCGAATACGCCATACGGCCGGAGGATGCTGCGGCTCTCTTCGGTCGAACCCGGCATGCCCATGACGTTCTGGAAGGCATCGGTCTGTTCCATCCGATCGCAGTAGTAGTCGAAGAAATCGGCGGCCTCTTCGACCTCGCCCACGCACTCGAGGCGGCTCTTCCCGGTCTCGTAGCCGACAAGTGCCGAAAGTTCGGAGCGGCGCTCGCGGATCCGCCGGCCGATCGTGCGGACGACCTGGACGCGTGCCTCCCAGGGCATCCGGGACCACGCCGGAAACGCCGACCGGGCGGCGGCGATCGCGTCCTGCGTCTGCTCGCGTGTGGCCGACGTGAACCGCCCGAGGAGGATGCGGGTGTCGATCGGGCTCCGGCCTTCGAACGCGGCGCCTGCGCCTTCGACTGCGCGGCCGTTCACGAACATGGGGTGTGACTGGCCGAACCCGTTCTTCACCCGGTCGATCGCCGCGTCCAGGTCGCGATGCAGATCGCTCATCTGGTCGGCACTCATCGTCGCGTAGGTCACCTTCGCCTGAGCCGGCTTCACGTCGCTCTCCATGGAGGCCTCTTTCGCCCGAACGGTCGGCTCACCGACCGGCTTGCGGCCCGCGATTCCCACATGTGATCTGCTGCCCGTCGTCCCGGAGAGAGAACGGCCGGCGCGAACGCTGTCTGCATTCGCTGGACGGGGGCTGGCAGGTCATGGCTGAGATCTCGATGATACCATGTGACCCGACGCCGATGTCCTGGCACTGGCAGATTTCATGAGCATTTCAGGCCCTTCCTCCGATCGGACCGTCCGCCGCCGGCTGTTCGCCGCCGCCGCCATCGCCATGTTCGTGTTCGGCATGATCATCGCGATGCTCGGCACGCTCTTCGGCCTGCCGGCCATGCGCGACCGGCTCGGCATCAACCTGGCGCAGCAGGGCGACCTGTTCAGCGTGCTGTTCGTCGGCCTTCTCGTCGCCACGGCGGTGGTTGGACCGACGGTCGATCGCTTCGGAACGAAGGTGGTCCTCGTGTCGGCGTCGGCGATGGTGACGGCGGCGCTGCCCGCGTTGGCTTTGGCGCACGGCTTCCGCGCTGCCGCTGTAGCGGCGCTGTTGCTCGGGGTGGGGGGCGGCTGGCTCAACACGGCGACCAACGCGCTGGTCTCGGACGTCTTTCCCGACGACCGGGGCCGAATGCTCAACCTGCTCGGCACCTTCTTCGGCATCGGCGCGTTGTTCGTGCCGCTCGTCGTCGCCGTGGGCTTCAACGTCCTGTCCATCGTGGGGACGATGGTGCTGTGCGCGGGAGTCGCCGGGGCGAGCACGGTGGTGTGCGCGGTGCTGGCGTTCCCGCCGCCGCACGAAGGGGCCGCCTTCTCGTTTGCGGGAATGCTCGGCGTGGCGAAGGACCGCGGGGTGCTGCTATTCGCGCTGCTGCTGCTGTTCCAGTCGGGGAATGAATCGGCGCTGAGCGGATGGACCTCCACCTACATCGGGTCGATGGGCTGGTCGCCCCGCGTGGCCACGCTCGTGCTTCTGGGCTACTGGGTGATGGCCATTGCGGGCAGGGCATGGTCCGCCCGGGCGCAGGCGTGGATCGGCAAGGAGCGGCTGGTCGTGTCCTGCAGCGTGGTGGCGCTCGGCGGCTGCGTCATCCTGCTGGCTGTCGCGGGGTGGCTGCCCGGCCTGGCCGCGGGCGCCTGGATCACGGCCCTCGGGTTCTCCGCGATCTTCCCGACCGTGCTGGCAATGGCCGGGGACCGGTATCGTCGGTTCGCCGGCACCGTGTTCGGGTTCCTGTTCACGGTCGGCAACATCGGCAGCATCACCTTTCCGTGGGCGCTTGGCCACATCTCTCAGGCCGTCGGCATCCGCCTGGGCATGCTCGTGCCGCTGGCGGGAACGATCCTCGTTACGCTCTGCGCGCTCGTGATCGCATCCGGCGACGGGCCGGCGTCGAAAGAGAGGAGTCGGCGCTAACGGCGAAGGGCGGGGCGCGAGCCGCCGCGAGCCACAAGCCGGTTTACATCTGTCCCAGCGCGTCCAACGTCCGGTCGATGACGTGCGTCGGGAAGACGCCGCCCGCCTCGAATGTCGCCCGGACTTCCCGCAGCGCGTCCGCCACCTCGATGAAGCTCCGCGGAACGGCGAGCGCGGCAGACCCCTTCGGCGCGAGCGCGGCCGTCCGTCCGAGCACCAGGTCCATGTCCTCGACCGACCGCCCGGCCACCATGGCCTGCGCGATGCCGGCCAGCAGCAGGTGAGGATGGGCCGACCCGTCCGGCAGGCGGAACTCCACCGTCTCCGGGCTCACCGAATTCCCCTGCTCGTCGGTCGCCACGATCGGCAGCCGGATCAGCGCGCGGCGGTTGTAGTGGCCCCACGTCACGGTGCTCGGCGCTTCCTTGGCCTGCAGCAGTCGGACGAATGAATTGGTCGCGCGGTTGCCGAACGCCATCAGCGCGCCCGCATGCTGCACGAGGCCGGCGATCAGCCAGCGCGCGACGCCATCCAGCTGTCGGTCGTGCGTGCTGTGTTTCTGGTGAACGCCGTCAATCACCGGCGACAGGTGGAAGTGCAGGCCGGAACCTGCGTGGCCCTTCCGCAGCACCGGGTCGAAGCTGCACCGCCAGCCGGCCCTGTTCGCGAGGTTGCGGAGCAACCACTGAGCGATGAGCACCGAGTCGGCCGCGTGCGGCAGCAGCTGGAGCGCCAGCTCGATCTCGTGCTGCTCCCAGATGCGCGCGTCCACCTCGTCCGGCTGAATGTACCCCACCTCGCTGTGCCCGTACTTCACCGGAATGCCGATCTCGGACAGCATCACCATCGCGCGGCGCCTGAGCGGTTCGCCGAAGACGAACGGCGAGCTGGCGTGATAGCCGCGCTCGGCCGAGCCATAGATGTCCGTCTCGTCCGGCCGCTTGCCCAGGAAGAACTCCACCTCGCCGAGCGCGTAGAGTTCGACGCCTGTCTCGGCCCGGAGATTGTCGTAGGCCTTCCGGACAATCGTGTCGGGCGACTCGGGAAGCGGCGCGCCGTCTCGCCCGTAATGGCCGCAGAACAGGACGAGCGTCGGGAGGGACGCGAACGGATCGATGAACGCCGTCGAGAGGCGGGGGCGGAGCACCACGTCGGACGCCGTCACCGGGACGCCCATCGCGCCGAACAGGCTCGACCCGTCGGCGCGCTCGCCGAACGACAGCACCTCGCGGAGGTGCCGCAGATCTCGCGGCACGAAGTCCAGCGTCTTCAGCCAGCCGTCGCCGCCGACGTGCATCAGGCTGACGAGACGAATTCCCAGGCGTCCGACGATCCCCACGAGATCGTCCACCGTCCATCCTTCCGAAGGCTTGCCGATGAGGCGTGACAGGCGGCACGCGGGCCAAAGCTGAGATTCGGCATCGGTTACGAGGGCTGTGCTATCGGTCCTGATCGCGTCGGTCATCGCGGGCGGCGCTCCTGGAATGAAGACTGAGGGCGTAGGGCGACTCTTCTGGGTTGCCTGGGGCAAGGCGGAAGCCGTTTGTAGTCTAACCTCATTCGTTTCTGAGCGCGACCAGCGGATCCACCGCCGCGGCGCGGCGGGCGGGCAGGTACGATGCCGCGATCGCCGCCGCGACGAGCGCCGTCGGCACGCCGATGAACGTCAGCGGGTCGGCGGTGCCGACGCCGTACAGCAGGCCGGCGATCAGGCGCGCCAGCAGCAGCGACGCGGCGACCCCGATCGCGGCCCCGAGGATCGCCAGCGTGGCGGCCTGGCGCAGCACTGCCTGAACGAGCGTCGGCCGCGGCGCCCCGAGGGCGATGCGAATCCCGAGTTCTTTCGTCCGCCGGCTGACCGAGTACGCCATCACGCCGTAGACACCGATGACCGACAGCACCAGCGCGAGCCCGCCGAAGGCCGCCAGCAGGCCGGCGCCGAACCGCTGGACGAACAGCGACTGCCTGAACGCGTCGTTCATCGTCGTCACGGCCTCCAGCGGCAGTTGCCGGTCGAGCTGGTGCATCTCGCCGCGCAGCGAGCCCAGAACCGCGGATGGCTGGCCGGCACGCACCAGCAACGCCACGTCCGACTCGTAGATCTGGCTCAGGGGCTGGTAGATGAACGGCATCCGATCCTCGCCGACGGCGTTGTAGTCGCTGTCTGCGGCGATGCCCACGACCTCCACGGGATCGGGGAGGCCGAAGTAGTGGTAGCGCTCTCCGATCGGATCCTTGCCCGCCCAAAACCGCTTCGCCATCGTTTCGTTGATGATCGCGACCCGGGGCGCCTCCGGCAGATCGGTCGGGGCGAAGTTCCTTCCTCTGAGCAGGCGGATGCCCATCGTCTGGAGGTAAGCGTCGCTCACGTTCTGGATCTGGACCAGCTTCCCGTTGCGCGTGTCTTTGGTGTCCTGGCCAGCGAGAAAGACCGTTCGCATGAAGCCGCCCCCTATGAGCGGCGCGAAGTTGGCGAGGGCCGCGGACTGCACGCCGGCAACCGCCGTCGCCCGCTCGATCATCGTCCGCTCGAACTCGCGGCCCCTCGCCTCGTCATAGCCGCCGGTCCCGAGGTTCACGGTCAGACACGCCAGCCGATCGACGTCGAAGCCCGGGTTGACCTCCATCGTCCGATTCAGGCTGCGCACGAAGAGTCCCGCGACCACGAGGGCAATGAGCGACAGCGCGACCTGTGCCAGCACCAGGACGTTCCGCAGGCTCAACAGCCGATCGCCGCCGGTCGGGTCGGCCGAGCCCTCTTTGATCTCCGTGACGAGACTCGGCCGCGAGGCCCTCAACGCCGGAACGAAGCCGAACAACAGTCCCGTCACAACCGTGGCCGCGGCGGTGAAGGCGAGTACCCGCCCGTCCGGGAGGGCCTCGAGAGCGTCGGCCGGGAGGAAGGGCGGCCTCGCCGCGAGCAACAGCTGCTGGCCCCAGTACGCGAGCGGCAGCGCGAGCACGCCCCCGATCGCGGCGAGCGTGAGGCTCTCGACCAGCAGCTGGCGGACGATTCGCGCGCGCGTGGCGCCCAGCGCGAGTCGGAGCGCGATCTCGCGCCGCCGCGCGTTCGCCCGCGCAAGCAGCAGGTTGGCGACGTTGCCGCATGCCACGAGCAGGACAAGAGCGACGATGGTCATCAGCATGCCAGTGGCCAGCAGGACGTTTCGGCCGTTGGGCCCCATACGTGTTTCGGTGAGCGTCATCAGCCGGACGGAGCGGCCGCTGTTGTCGGTCGGGTAATCGGACGCGAGCCGGCTGGCGATGGTCGTCATGTTCGCGCGCGCCTGATCGATGCTCACGCCGGGCCGCAGCCGCGCGAAAACCCCCCAGACGAGACCGCGCCGCGACTCGAAATTCTCCAGGAGGAAGCCGGTCAGCACCTGCTGGTAGCACATGCTCGGCACCCAGACGAGCGGCCGCGCAAACGGATTCAAGCCGCGAAACCCGTTCGGCGCGACGCCGACGATCGTGAAGAGCTGGCGATTGAGGGTGATCGTGCGGCCGACCACCGACCGGTCGCCGGCGAAGTACCGCTGCCACCCGTCGTAGCTCAGTACGGCGACCAGCCGCGTGCCGGGCGTCCGGTCCTCGTCCGGCCGGAACGTCCTGCCAAGCACAGGCTTGACGCCGAGCACGTCGAAATAGTCGCCCGTGACCAGCTGTCCCTGCACCCTCTCGGGCTGCTCGCTCGTGTCCGACAGAGCGAGCTGCACGCCCATAGTCGACACCATCCCGGAGAACACCTGGTTCTGGGCCCGGTAGTCGAGGAAGTTCAGCCGCGACATGGCCGCCGCGAAGCCGGCGTTCTGTTGATCCGTGGTGAGGAGAGTCACGACGCGGGAGGGCTCCTCGACCGGGATCGGCTTCAGCAGCACCGTGTTGACGCCGCTGAATGTCATCGTGTTGACGCCGATCCCGAGGCCGATGGAGAGCGCGGCCACCGCGGTGTAGCCCGGGTTCCGCAGCAGAAGACGCAACCCAAAGCGCAGGTCCTGGACGATCGTCATGCGAGACCTCCGTCGGAACGGGCACGCTTCAACCGGATCGGATAAGCCAGACCTGTGCCAGGATGGGGGGCGAGGCGATAACCCGTTGTCGCAGAAGGGGATCCATCGAGACCGACCCGCCGAGAGCCGCGCGGGCCGGCGTTCGATCGCGAACACCGAGTCCCGGGATCGCGCCAGCCGCCGTGTTTCCGGCCAGCCAGAATATAATGCCCCAACTCGGGAGGCCTGCATGCGCCCTGCCTGGATCGCGTCCGCCCTGCTCGTCCCGCTCGCGGTGGTGCTCGGACCCGCGCCCGCCGCCGCGGATCGGCTCCCCGAGCGATCCGAACGAGTGGTGAGCTACCAGATCGACGTCCGGCTGAACCCGACCACCAAGCAGATCGAAGGGCGTGAAACGGTCACCTGGCGCAACCCCTCCGCTGACGCGGTCTCCGACCTCTGGCTTCACCTCTACCTGAACGGCTTCAAGAACACGTCCAGCACGTTCATCCGCGAATCGGGCGGGCAGCTGCGCGGCGACCGCATGACCGACAACAGCTGGGGCTGGGTGGACGTAACGTCGTTCCGGCTCGCCGACGGGACCGACCTGACGGGCGCCATCCGGTTCGAGCACCCGGACGACGACAACGTCGAGGACCGGACGGTGATCCGCGTGCCGCTGCCGCAGGCGGTGCCGTCGAACGGCTCGGTCACCTTCGAGGTGGTGTTCAAAGCGCAGCTGCCGGAAGTGTTCGCGCGGTCCGGCTACAAACGCGACTACTACCTGGTCGGGCAGTGGTTCCCGAAGCTGGGCGTGTACGAGCCCGCGGGGATGCGCGGTCGCGCCGCCGGCGGGTGGAACTGCCATCAGTACCACGCGAACTCCGAGTTCTACGCCGACTACGGCGAGTTCCACGTCGAGATGACGGTTCCGTCGAGGTTCGTCGTCGGCGCCACCGGAGAGCGAAAGGGACGCGTCGCCCACAAGGACGGAACGGTCACTTACATCTACGAACAGGCGGACGTGCACGACTTCGCCTGGACCGCGGACCCGGCGTTCGTGGAAGTGCGTCGCGTGTTTTCGGCAAGCCGCGACGTGACGCCCGAGGAGTACGCGCGCGCCGCGGCGCTGCTGGGCAGGTCGCGTGAAGAGGTGCAGCTCTCGGACGTCGATGTGCTGGTGCTGATGCAGCCCGCCCACATGGCGCAGGCCGAGCGCTATGTCCAGTCCGCCAAGGCCGCAATCAAGCGCTTCGGCCTGTCGTACGGCCGCTACCCGTATCGCACGCTGACCGTCGTCGATCCTCCCCAGGACGCCTCGGGATCGGCCGGCATGGAGTACCCGACCTTCATTACGGGCGGCACTTCCTACCTCGCGAACTTCTGGCCGTTCAGCGGCCTTCGCGGCAGCGAGGGTGTCACGGTCCACGAATTCGGCCACCAATTCTGGTACGGGATGGTGGGCAACAACGAGTTCGAGGAGGCCTGGCTCGACGAGGGGATTACGACCTACACCACGGGCCTCGTGATGGAAGCCGAGTACGGAGTGGACACGGCCAACGGCCGGTTCATGGCCGTGAACATGGGCGAGATCGACATGCTCAGAGCGACGGTCGCCGCTTTCAGCCGGAACAAGGACTCCATCGTCAAGCCCGCCTGGCGGTATTCGGGTGACTACTCCTACTACGCCTACATGAAGCCCGCCGCCGCGCTGCGCACGCTGCAGGGCTATCTCGGAAAGCAGACGATGGCGCGCGTCATGAGGACGTTCCAGGAGCGCTGGCGGTTCAGGCACCCGGCGAGCGCGGATTTCTTCGCGACCGCCAGCGAGGTGTCGGGGCAGGACCTCGGCTGGTACTTCAGGCAGGTGTTCCTCGGCAGCGACATCCTCGACTACGCGGTGGATGCGGTATCGACCAGGCGGGTCGAGCCGACGCGCGGCGTGGTGGATGTGAACGGGAAGCGGGTGACGCTGACCGGCGCGACGTCCGACAAGGGCAGCGCCGCGGCCGCGCAGTACGAAAGCCGCGTCCTGGTGCGCCGCATGGGCGAAGTCACCTTCCCGGTCCGGATCGCGTTGAAGTTCCAGGGACGGCCGGTGGAACGCGTGGCGTGGGATGGCGTGGATCGCTGGAAGCGACTCGTCCTCGTCCGCCGCGAACGGCTCGAGTGGGCGTCGGTGGACCAGGACGGCACGGTCATCCTCGACGCCGACATGGTGAACAACGCGCGCCGGGTGGAACCCGACGCGCGACTTTCGACCTGGTGGAGCGCACGCTGGCTCTCGGGCCTGCAGCAACTGGTGTCGTTCCTCGGCATGTAGATCGCGTATTGACTGGAACGAGAATCATGATCGGACGCGCTCTTGCTGAAGGACTTCGGTCGGCGACGCGGCGGCCCGGCCTGGTGGCGCTGCTGTGGGCGTGGAATCTCGCGCTGGCGCTGATCGTGGCGCTGCCGTTCTGGACCTGGATCTCGGCCGTCTCGGCCAACGCGCCGGCCACGGACGTGCTGCTCGACGGGGCGGACCTCGGCGTCATCATGCAGCTCGTGCTCGCCGACTCGCGGATCGTGCCGGCGCTGATGGCCGCGGTTGCCGGCCTGGCGCTCGTGTCGCTCCTGTCGGGCGCCTTCCTCAGCGGCGGCATCCTCGAGGTGGTGCTGAGCGACGGGGACGGCCAGCCGCTGCTTCTCCGGTTCTTCCGCGGGGCCGGCCATTTCTTCGGCCGGTTCCTCCGGCTGCTCGTTATTGCCGGCATCACGGCCGTCCCGGTGACCGCGGCCGTGTCGGCGGCGGTCGGCGCCGCCACACGCCGGCTGACCGCGGGCGGCTGGGAGCCGGCCACGCTGTGGGCGATGGCCGTCGTCCTGGCGTGCGTTGGCCTGACGGTGGGGTTCTTCGTGCTGGCGCTCGACTACGCGCGCGTGATGACCGTGCTGTCCGACTCGCGGTCGATGTTCCGCATCTGGTGGCGGGCGCTCCGGTTCGTCGTCCGGCGCACGCCCGGTGTGGCCTCGATCGGCCTCGTCGCGGGAGGCGGAGTACTCGCGGCGTTCGCTGTCACAACGGCATTCGACGTCGCCTACAGCGCGCGGACCGCAGGCGTCATTGCCGGCGCCATCGTCCTGCACCAGGCGATGGCACTCGCCCGCACCGCGGTGCGGGTGGGCCAGGTGAGCGCGCAGGGTCTCTACTGCAAGGGGTTGCTGCCAGAGCCGGTTCCAGTCCCGGTGCCGGTTCCGCTTCCAGCCCCCATTGACGCTCCGCTCCCGGCCGAAGGCCCGCCCTCCGCTCCCGTGGATGCCGTCGAACACGTGGGCCGCGAGAGCTGAACCATGTCTCTGGCATGAAAGTAGGGCCGCGTCCCTGGTGCGTCTGCCGCTTCCTCCGAGGCGTCGCCTTGTGTTTGAGGAATCAGGGCCAAGCTGAGCAGACAGGCTGGACACGGGGCCTCTGGCGGCAGGCCAGGTGGGATGACGGCGCCGCACTTCGCGCACCGTCGGCTGTCGCTCATATCGATCTCCCGCCGCACCCCCCCAAACAGGGGCCACCCCGTACGTTCAAAAGAAGGGATTGCAGAGGAAGGTTACAGGCCGGCGGCCGGGCCGCTTGTCAGTGCGTGGGGATCATCCCCGTCAGCAGCGTCGCCTGAAGCCACGTCAAGAGCGCCACGATCGCGAGCAGCAGGAGCGAGTGGCGGACCGTGAACCGGAAGAGGCCGGCCTCGTTGCCCACCTGGCCCGTCGCCGCGCACGCGACCGCGATCGACTGAGGCGAGATCATCTTGCCGGTCACTCCGCCCGACGAGTTCGCCGCGACCGCCAGGATGGGGCTCACGCCGATGCGAGCGGCGGAGACGGACTGCAGTTTCCCGAAAACCGCGTTGGCCGACGTGTCCGAACCGGTCATGAACACGCCCAGCCATCCCAGCACGGGCGAGAAGATGGGGAACAGCTGCCCGGTGCTCGCCAGCGCGGTTCCCATCGCCGTCGTCATCCCCGACGAGTTGCCGATGTAGGCCAGGCCGAGCACCGATGCGATCGTCAGGAGCGGCGCTGCGAGCGAGGCAGCCGTGCGGCGGAAGAGCGAGACGGCGGCCGCGGGGCGCACGCGGGCGATGGCGATCGAGATGAGCGCCGAGATGAGGATGACCGTGCCGGTGGCGGAGAGCCAGTTGAGGGTGAACAGGGCCGGCACCGGTCTCTCGGACGCCGGCAGGACGAGCGCGTTGTGAATCACCGGGAACGGGAACATCAGCGTGGCGGTGTCGAGCATCGACTTGATCGGCCGCGCGCCCCAGCTGCCCACGAGGACGGTGAGCACCACGAATGGGCTCCAGGCGTACGCGAGAGAGCGCGCGTCCAGTGGCCGGTCGCCGTCCGGGGCCGCGGTCTCGGCGTGGAAACGGAACGTGCTGGCGGGCTGCCACACCTTCAGGAACGCCACGAGGCAGACGATCGAGACCAGCGACGAGATGATGTCCGGCAGCAGCGGGCCCAGGTAGTTGGACGTCCACCACTGCGCGACGGCGAAGCTGCCGCCGGATATCAGCGCGGCCGGCCACACCTCTTTCAGGCCCCTCCGCCCGGACATGGTGAACACCAGCCAGAACGGCACGAACAGCGAGAGCAGCGGCAGTTGCCGCCCCACCATTTTCGAGATCAGCCCGGCGTCGATCCCGGTCACTTGACCGGCGACGACGATGGGCGTGCCGATGGCGCCGAACGCCACGGGGGCGGTGTTGGCGATCAGGCAGAGCCCGGCCGCGTAGAGCGGCTCGAAGCCGAGGCCGGCGAGCATCGCCGCCGAGATGGCGACGGGCGTGCCGAAGCCGGCCGCGCCCTCGAGGAAGGCGCCGAAGCTGAAGGCGATGAGCAGCGCCTGCAGGCGGCGGTCCGCGGTGAGCGCCGCGATCGAGTCCCTGATCGTGGCGAACTGCCCGGTCTCGACCGTGATCCGATAGAGGAAGACCGCGGCGACGACAATCCAGCCGATGGGGAAGAGGCCGTAGAGCGCGCCGTGCAGCGTTGACGCAATGGCCAGCGGCGCCGGCATGCGGAAGACGACGATGGCGACGAGCACCGCGATGGCCGTCGTGCACGGCCCGGCCACGTGTCCTTTCAGCCTCTTGATGGCGAGCGCCCAGAAGAGGAATGCGATCGGGATGGCGGCGGCCACCGCGGACAGATAGGGGTTACCGAGCGGATCGGGCGCCTGGGTCCACACGATTCATCTCCCGGCTGGTCTTCTACTTCTCCTTCGGCAGCTCCGGCCTGGTGAAGTCCGGCAGCGGGTCGCCGAAGATGTAGTGGTCGAACCATCCGAGGTTGTGCAGCATGACCGCGCGCGCCGCCTTCGGCTTGGTCACGCCATGGCCGAAGCCCTTGTACACGACCATTTCCACCTTCACGCCCCGGTCCTCCAGGCCCTGGCGCAGCTCGTACGCGTTCGGAATCGGGACGCGGCGGTCCAGCTCGCCGTGCTGGATCAGCGTCGGCGTCTTCGCCTGCTTGATGTACGTCATCGGCGAGGTCTTCGCGTAGATCTCCGGATCCGTGACGGGATCGGCGCCCAGGTATTGGATCGTGAACGGCGTGATGTCGGTGTTGTAGTAGTAGGTGGCCCAGTCGGAAATCCCCGCGCCGACCGAGATCGCCGCGAACGCGGTGCTCGACGTCGTCAGGAACGCCGAGATGTAGCCGCCCTGGCTCCAGCCCATGCAGCCGACACGCTTCGGATCCACCCATCCGAGCTTCACCAGGTGATCCACGCCGGATAGCACGTCCCAGGCATCGCCGACACCCAGGTTCCGCACATTGAGCTCGCGGAACTTCTCGCCGTAGCCGGCGCTGCCGCGGTAGTTGACCTTGAGAATCAGCGCGCCTCGCGCGGCCCAGATATCGGAAGGATAGGTGCGCGTGTCGATCATCGTCGGCCGGTCCACGCCGGTCGGCCCGCCGTGGATGATGCAGAGCAGCGGGTACTTCCTGGCCGGGTCGAAGTCCGCAGGCTTGACGAGCACACCTTCGATTTCGGTGCCGTCCTTGCTCTTCCACGAGATCACCTCGCGACGGCCCAGGCGGTAGCCGGCCACCTGGTCGGTCATCGACGTCAGCCTGCGGGGAGCGAACGGCGCGACGGTTGACACGTAGATCTCGGACATGGTGGACGACGAGGCGGCCGTGAAGGCCAGAGACTTTCCGTCCCTGGTGAAGCTGACGCCACCCAGCATCAGGGCGTCGGGTTGGCTGATGCGCATCACCTTTCCGGTGGCCGGGTCCACGCGGAACACGTGCGACGTGGTCTTCTCGGACGCCGCGAAGTACACGCCGTCGGCCAGCCAGTCGATCAATCCGGGCTGCTCGTCGAAGGAATCGGTGATCGATCGCGGCTTGCCGCCGTCCACCGACACCACGGCCAGGCGGCTGTTGGCGTGGAAGTGCTGGGGGTTGCCCATCGCCGACGAGAAGACCAGCATCCGGCCGTCGGGCGACCAACGGGGAGAAGTGTCGGGCCCCGGAGAATCCACCAGCCTGCGGACAGCGTTCGCTGCGAGGTCCAGCAGGTAGATATCGGACGTGCCGCCCTGGATCAGGTCGGGGTTGATGGTCGCGCTGAACGCGATCCGCCGGCTGTCGGGGGACCACGAGAAGGACGACACCGAGTAGTCCTTGCCCTGGGTCCGTCCGGTGCCCGCGACGGGTGCCGTCATCGCCTCGGCCACGTCGAGGGTCCGCAGGTGCTGGTACATGTATTCGCGCCGGACCACTTCGAAGTCGCCGACGTAGTCCTTGCGCGCCTTGGCATCGTTCTCCTTCAGGTCGCTCGTCGTGAAGGCGATCTGCCTGCCATCGTCCGACCACGCGAAACCGCCGACGCCGTTCTCCGCGTTCGTGAGCTGGATTGCCTCGCCGCCGTCCGGACGCATCGCGAAGACCTGGTTCTTGTCCCCGACCCGTGAACTGGTGAACGCCAGCCACGCGCCGTCGGGCGACCACGCCGGGTTGGAGCAGGACTTGTCGCCGCGCGTCATCTGGAGGGTCCTCCCCGACGCGACATGAACCAGCCAGACTTGTGTGACGAAGGCGTCCTGCTTCCAGTCGGTCGAACTGACGGTGTAGGCGACAAAGGCTCCGTCCGGCGAGACCTGCGGGCCGCCGAGCGTTCTGAGATTCAGGAGGTCGTCGATCGTGGGCACCTTGGCGGCGCCGGCTTGGGCGAGCGCGAGACCCGGCACGGCCACGAAGCCCAGCAGGAGCAAGGACAGCAGCAGCCTCTTCGCGATCATTGTCTTCTCCTTCACGAGACGGGCGGTTCCCGCGGAAACCCTGCAGGCCGTTCGACCGGGTGCCGGTCAAACCGGGATTGTACAGGAGGCCTGCGCTAGAATGGCGGTGTCATTCCGCTACGCGTCGTCGGTCTTCGCGTGATTCGCAAGAAAGGAATGCCGTGGCGAAACGCCAGCGTCGATTCGATCTCCCTGCCGGGCTGCTCCTGTCCATCCTCCTGGTCTCGACTGCGGCCGGGCAGAAGGCGGCCAGGGACACCAACTGGCCGTCGTTCCGCGGCCCTAATGCGTCCGGCGTGGCGGAGGGCTTTCCCCTTCCCGTCGAGTGGAACGTCGCCACATCGAAGAACGTCCTCTGGAAGACGGCGATCCCCGGCCTCGGCCATTCGAGCCCCATCGTCTGGGGCGACCGCCTGTTCCTCGCGACGGCCGTGAGCGGCGTCGAGAAGCCGGAGCTGAAGGTCGGCCTGTACGGCGACATCGCGTCCGTCCAGGACGACACGCCACACCGGTGGATCGTGTACTGCCTCGACAAGGGCACCGGGAAAATCGTCTGGGAGCGAACGGTGCTGACAGCTGTGCCGAAGATCAAGCGGCACCCGAAGTCCACGCACGCCAGCTCGACGCTCGCCACCGACGGCAGCCGCGTGGTGGCGTTTTTCGGCTCGGAGGGGCTCTACTGCTTCGACATGAACGGCAAGCCGCTCTGGAAGCGCGACTTCGGGGTGCTCGACTCGGCCTACTACGTGGCGCCCGAGGCGCAGTGGGAGTTCGGCAGCTCGCCAGTGATCTACCAGGACATGGTGCTGATCCAGTGTGACGTCCTGAAGGGCTCATTCGTCGCGGCGTTGAACATCAAGGACGGGACCGACGTGTGGCGCACGCCCCGCGAGGACGTCCCGACCTGGGGCACGCCGGCGGTCTACACCGGCGGCCCGAACGCGCAGGTTGTCGTCAACGGCTACAAGCACATCGGCGGGTACGACCTGAAGACGGGCAAGGCGCTGTGGCAGCTGAAGGGTGGAGGCGACATCCCGGTCCCGACGCCGGTCGTCGCGGGTGACATGGCGTTCATCACGAACGCTCACGGCTCGATGTCCCCGATCTACGCCATCCGCCTCGCGGCCACGGGGGACATATCCCTCAAGGCCGACGAGACGTCGAACGCGTTCGTCGCCTGGAGCTACCCGCGCGAGGGGGCGTACATGGCCACGCCCCTCGTCTACGGCGATCGCGTCTACAACTGCCGCGTGAATGGAGTCCTGATCGCATACGAACGGCTATCCGGCAAGCGGCTCTTCCAGGAGCGCCTCGGCGGCGGAACGACGGGATTCACCGCCTCACCGGTTGCCGGCGACGGGAAGATCTACATTCCCAGCGAAGACGGGGACGTCTACGTGCTGAAGGCCGGACCGGCCTTCGAAGTGCTCGCGAGAAACTCGATGGGCGAGGTGTGCATGGCGAGCCCGGCGATCTCGGGCGGCGTCATCTTCATCCGCACCGCGTCGCACGTGGTTGCGATATCCGCCGGCCGATAGTCGTGTGGCTCGGGGTGTCCTCGCGGGTGGCGACATCAAGGCTCTGAAGATAATGACCTCGAATCGTTCGCGTTCGTTCCGGCCTTCGTCGCTGGCCCTGGCGCTCCTGGTTCCATTCGTACTGGTCCTGCCGCTCGCTTCCCAGGACTGGCCGATGTGGGGCGGCACCCCGCAGCGGAACATGGCATCTTCGATGGGTCCGCTTCCCTCATCCTGGGACATCACGACGAAGACCAACATCAAGTGGAAGGCCGAGCTCGGGTCGACCTCGTACGGCAACCCGGTGGTCGCCGACGGCAAGGTGTTCGTGGGCACGAACAACGCGCGCCCGCGGAACCCGGCCGTCACCGGCGACAAGGGTGTGCTGATGTGCTTCCGCGAGTCGGATGGCGCGTTCCTCTGGCAGGCGGTCAGCGACAAGCTCGAGTCGGGGAAACAGAACGACTGGCCCGAGCAGGGTGTGTGCTCGTCACCCGCAGTGGACGGGAAGCGACTCTACTACGTCACGAACCGCGGCGAACTCGTGTGCCTGACCACTGACGGTGCCGTAGTCTGGAAGCTGGACATGATGAAGGAGCTCGGCGTCTTCCAGCACAACATGGCCAACTCGTCTCCCGTCGTGTGGGAGGACCTGGTGTTCGTCGAGACCTCGAACGGCCGCGACGACAGCCACGAGAAGATCCCCGCGCCGAAGGTTCCGAGCTTCCTCGCGGTGAACAAGAGCACGGGCAAGGTCGTCTGGCAGGACGGTTCGCCGGGCGCGAACATCCTGCACGGCCAGTGGTCGTCGCCCTCGCTCGGCCTGGTGGACGGCACGATGCAGGTGTTCTTCCCCGGCGGCGACGGCTGGCTCTATGGCTTCAACGCCCGAACGGGCGAGCGGCTCTGGTCGTTCGACCTGAACCCGAAGGGCGCCGTGTGGCCGAAGACCCGAAACGACGGCATCGCCACGCCCGTCTTTCACGAAGGCAGGGTCTTCATGTCGGTCGGCCAGGATCCCGAGAGCGGCGAGGGCGTCGGCCACATGTACGCCATCGACCCGCGCAAGCGGGGCGACATCACCGAGGCCGGCCGCGTGTGGCAATACGACAAGATTCGGCGCTCCATATCGACCGCCGCCGTCGCGGACGGCCTGGTCTACGTCTCGGACTTCAGCGGGTTCCTCCACTGCATCGACGCGGCGACGGGCGCGCCGTACTGGACGTTCGACGCGCTGGCCGCGGTCTGGGGCTCGCCGCTCGTGGCCGATGGCAAGGTCTACCTCGGCGACGAGGACGGCGATGTCGTCGTGCTCCAGGCCGGCAAGACCATGAAGAAGATCGGCGAGATCAACATGGGGAGCTCGGTCTACAGCTCGCCAGTGCCGGCCAACCGCGTCCTCTTCATCTTGACGCGGACGGATCTCTACGCGATCGCGAGCTCGCCGGCGGGAGCGAAGTGATGGTCAAGTGGCTGCTGTGCGCGGCGGTGCTCGGCCTGGCGCTGTCCGCCGCGCCCGCACCCGCGCGGCAGGCCCCCGGCAGCGCCGATGCGTGGCCGAGGTTCCGCGGGTCGCCGGCCCTGCTCGGGGTCGCCGACACGGCGCTCGCGCGCCCGCTCAAGCTGCGGTGGAGTTACCAGGCCAAGGAGGCGGTCGGGTCGTCGGCCGCCATCGTTGACGGCACGGTCTACGTCGCGTCGATGGACGGCGTCCTGCACGCGATCGACCTCGCGACCGGAAAGGCGCGCTGGCAGTACGCGACGGGAGGGTCGGTCGAAGAATCGTCGCCCGCCGTCCGCGAGGGAGTCGTCTACGTGGGCGACCTGGACGGCGTGCTCCACGCGGTCGACGCGACCACCGGGAAGGCGCGCTGGACGTTCAAGGCCGAGGGCGAGATTCGATCGTCGCCGAACTGGTTGGGCGATCGGATCTACTTCGGGTCGTACGATCAACACCTGTACTGTCTCTCGGCCGCCACCGGGGCGTTGATCTGGAAGTTCAAGACCGACGGCCCGGTGCACTGCACGCCGTCAATCGACAGGGACACCGTCTACGTGTCCGGGTGCGACGAGCACTTGCGTGCGGTCGACACGGCCACCGGAAAGCAGCGGTTTGCCGTCCCGCTCGGCGCCTATACCGGGGCGTCCGCAGCGGTGAAGGATGGCGAGGCGTACGTCGGCACGTTCGGCAACGAAGTGCTGGGCATCGACCTCGCGCGACGCGCGGTCCGGTGGACCTATCGGAACGCGACACGCAGTTTCCCGTTCTACTCGTCGGCCGCGGTCGCGGGCGACCGCGTCGTCCTCGGCGGACGCGACAAGATGGTGCACTGCCTCGCCAGGTCAACGGGCCGTGCGATCTGGACGTTCTCGACGCGCGCCCGCGTCGAGTCGTCGCCGCTCATCGCGAGCGGGCGCGTGTTCGTCGGATCGAACGACGGGATCCTCTACGAACTGGATCTCGCGACCGGCAAGAAGGTCTGGGAGTTCACCGCCGGGGCTCCCCTGTCCGCTTCGCCCGCGGCGGCAGGCGGCGTGCTGGTCATCGGCTCGCAGGACGGCACCGTGTTCTGTCTGAACTGACTCCTGTGGGGCAGGGCTTCAGCCCTGCCCTGCGCAACTGCCATGAAGATCGCCCACATCACGGCCGGCGCCGGGCACATGTATTGCGGAAGCTGCCTGCGCGACAACGTCCTGGCCTCGGCCCTCCTGGACGCCGGGCACGACGTCCTCCTGATTCCCACCTACACGCCGACGCGCGCCGAGGGGCGGGACGTCAGCCTCCACCGCATCTACCTGGGCGGGATCAACGTGTTCCTCCAGGAGCATTTCCCGATCTTCCGCCGGACGCCGCGTTTCCTGAACCGGCTCCTCGACGCCGCCCCGCTCCTGCGGCTCGCGACAAGGCGAGGCGTCAGCGTCGAACCGGCGCGCCTCGGCCGCCTGACCGTGTCGATGCTTCGCGGCGCCGATGGCGCGCAGCAGCGGGCGGTCCTCGAACTCGTCCGCTTCCTGGCCGACGAGGTGTCGCCCGAGATCGTCAGCATTCCCAACTCGCTGCTGATTGCGCTGGCGCCGGCCATCAAGCGCGAGCTGAACGTGCCCGTCGTCTGCACGCTGCAGGGGGAGGACGCCTTCCTCGACGGCCTCGGCGAACCGTACCGCGGCGAGGCCATCCGTCTCATTCGCGGGCACGCGGCGAGCATCGACGCCTTCGTGGCAGTGAGCCGTTTTGGCGCCGACCGGATGAGCGAGCACCTTGGAATTGAGCGCGGCCGGATTCATGTCGTGCCCCTCGGTATCGATTTCGACGGGCACGCGCGGGCCGGGCTCGACGAGGAGCCGTTCACCATCGGTTACCTCGCGCGCATCGCGCCCGAAAAGGGGCTGCACGTGCTGTGCGAGGTATACCGGCGGCTCCGTTCCAGCGCCGCGCGTCCGCCAAGCCGGTTGTCGGTCGCCGGATACCTGGCCCCGGAGCACAAGGGCTACCTCGCCGACATCGAGAAGCAGATGGCGTCGTGGGGGCTGGCCGGTCACCTGCAGTACCGCGGCGCACTCGACCGCGCCGGCAAGCTGGCGTTCCTGCAGAAGTTGAGCGTGCTCTCGGTTCCCTCGCCCCAGCCCACGCAGAAGGGACAGTTCGTCCTCGAGGCGATGGCCAGCGGCGTCCCGGTCGTACAGCCCCGGCACGGCGCGTTCACCGAGGTGGTCGAGAGCACCGGCGGGGGCATCCTCGTGGAACCGGACGATGTGGATGGACTGGCGAAGGCCATCCTGGAACTGTGGGATCACCCGGACCGGAGGAGGCAGATGGGAGCGGCTGGCTACGACGGTGTCCGGGCGCGATACGGAGTTCCGCAGATGCTGGCGCGGCTGGCGGATGTGTACGATCCGCTGCTCGCCACAGTCGCACCAAGGTAGGGAGGGCTTTCCTGCCTGGCAGCTGAGATTGAGCGTCCGGCTCTCTGTCGTATACTTCTGCGCGTTCTCCAAACGTCCAACCCGGTCGGTGTGTCCTCGCGCACGGCATTGAGGAGTCCTTGATGATGCGGTTCCCCCTCGTCGGCGCTGTCCGGCCTGCGGCCGTCGCGATCGCGGCGTGCGTCTGGGTCGCGGCGCTACCCGCGCATGCTCAGGCCGTCGCGCAGACGGCTTCGCCTGCCGTCCCGATGTCCTACGCACAGGTTCGCCAACTCCTCCAGGGTGGACTGGTCCAGGTGTTCGAGCAGGCCGTCGCCACGAATCGACCGATTGAAACGCTCCTGAAGGAGCGCGAGGCCCGGCCTGGCGACGTGCGGTTGTGCGTGGAGATCGCGGCGTACTACAGCCGTCAGAACGACGCCGTGAAGACGATGGAGTACCTGGCGCTGCCGTCTGCCATCGAACCCGGCAATCCCGAGACCTGCTGCCTCGTTGCCAGCTACATCTTCGGGGTGGTGTCTGGCACTCGGCGGCCGGATGAGCGGCCGTCGCCCGACGAAGTTGCCAGGGCTGTGGCGCAGGTTGACAACGCCTTGCGGGCGAAACCGGACTTCCTGTCGGCGCTGCTGTACAAGACCATGCTGCTCCTGGTGCAGGCCGATCTCGATCCGGACCCCGCCAGGCAGGCCGCGATCCGCCAGGAGGCTGAAGCGGTGCGCACGCGGTTCTCGGCGTTCGCCAAGGCGGCGGGCGTGGCGGACCCGACGGCCGACTCGCGCCCGATCGCCCCGGCGCCGTTTCCAGCCGCGCCGAACGCCCTGCGCGCAGGTGGCGAAATCCGGCCGCCGGTTCGCACGGTCTACGTGGAGCCGGCGTATCCGGAGGCCGCCCGACAGGCGGGTGTCCAGGGGGTGGTGATTCTCGAGGTGCTGATCGGCGAGAACGGCAAGGTGCAGGACTCCCGGATCATGCGGTCCATTCCGCCGCTCGACCAGGCTGCCCGCGACGCCGTACGCCAGTGGGAGTTCTCGCCGACGATGGTGAACGGCGCGCCGGTGTCGGTGATGATGACCGTGACGGTGAAATTCACGCCGAAGCTGCCGGCGGCGAGGTAACGCCGCGCGACGGCGGGCAGGGCTCAGGGCGTGATTTGAGAGAGAGAGGCGACGTGCTCGAGGTTCGACGGGTTTCAAAAGAGTACCCGGCACCGCTCGGCTCCATCCATGTGCTGTCGGAGATTGACCTCTCCATTGGCGCGGGCGACTCCGTGTCCATCGTCGGGCCGTCCGGCAGCGGAAAGAGCACGCTCCTCTACATCCTCGGCGCGCTCGAACCCCCGACCTCCGGGACGGTTCTGCTGAGCGGGCAGAACCCGTTCGAACTGGACGACCGGCGATTGTCCGAGTTTCGAAACCGCCACGTCGGATTCGTGTTCCAGGATCACCACCTGTTGCCGCAGTGTTCGGTGCTCGAGAACGTGCTCGTGCCGACGCTGGTCGCCCGGGATGGGAACGACGCCGTCGAGCGCCGCGCCCGCGACCTGATCGAGCAAGTGGGCCTCGGCGCCAGGCTGCACCACCGCCCGCACGAGTTGTCGGGCGGCGAGAAGCAGCGCGTCGCCCTGGCTCGGGCCCTGGTTCAGGATCCGGGCCTGGTCCTGTGCGACGAACCGACCGGCAACCTCGACCAGGAGTCCGCCGACCTCGTCGCCACGCTTCTCCTCGACCTGCACAGTCGCCTTCGGACGATCCTCGTCGTGGTCACGCACAACCCCGAACTGGCGAAGCGCATGGGCGCCCAGTACAGGTTGATCGACACCCGGCTGCGCGCGCTGTGAGGCCATGACCCGCCTGCTTCTGCGAAACCTCCTGCACTACCGGCGCACGAACGCGGCCGTCGTGGCCGGCGTTGCCACCGCCGTCGCAGTGTTGGCAGGAGCGCTGCTGGTGGGCCAGTCGGTCCGGGCGAGTCTTCGCGACCTCCTCGTCGAACGGATCGGGGCCACCGATTACGTGGTCTCGGCCGACCGCTTCTTCGGCGAGGACCTGGCGCGCGGCCTCACCGCGTCTCAGCCCGCCCGCGGCCAATTCGCGTCGTGCCCGATGATCGCGCTCAAGGGCGTGCTCGTGAGCGAGGCGTCCGGCCGCCGTGCCTTCGACGTCAATGTCTACGGCGTCGACGAGCGGTTCTGGAACTTCCACGGCATCGCCGCCCCGCAGCCCTTCGGGGAGCGCGCCGCGGTCGTGGGCGCGCCGCTGGCGGCGTACCTGGGCGTCCAACCCGGCGACGGCCTGCTGCTGAGGAGCGAAACGGGGCGGGACGTTCCGGGGGAATCGCTCTACGGTCGCCGGGAGAACACCGGCAGGACAATCCGCCTGACCTGCAGCGGAGTCGCCACGCCGGAACGGCTCGGCGAGTTCGCGTTGCGACCGGGCCAGGGCACGGTCTTCTCCGTCTTCGTACCGCTGAAGCGCCTGCAGCGCGACCTCGCGGAGCCCGCGAGAGCCAATGCCGTCCTGGTCGCCAGCCCCTCGCCGGAAGACGAGTCCCCCCGGATTCGGCAATCGCTCCGCGAGCGCTTCGCGTTGTCGGACGTCGGCGTCCGGCTCCGGCCGCTTGCTTCGGGGCGAGAAGTGGCCGTCGAGAGCGGCCGCATCGTCCTCGACGACTCGATCGCCCGGGCGGCGTTCGCCGTAGCCGGGCGGGCCGGTGCGCCGGCCTCCGGCGTGCTGGCCTATCTCGCCAACGTCATCCGCGCCAGGGGCCGCGAGATCCCCTACAGCGTGGTCGCGGCGGCCGACCTTGGGCAGGGCACGCTGGCGGACGTGCGCGTGGTGGCGGGCGCGCCCATGTCGCCGGCTGGGTCCGGCGCGGACGAATCCATCTGGCTCAACGAGTGGGCCTGGCGCGACCTCGGGAGCGCAATCGGCGACACCGTCGAAATCGAGTACTACCACTGGGAAAATGCCTCCGGCCTGGCGACGCGGGCCGCGCCGTTCCGCCTGGCCGGTGTCGTGTCGATCGGCGGCATCGTGGACGCCTCGCTGGCGCCGGATGTCCCCGGGATCACCGGGGCCAGCAGCGTGCGGGCCTGGGACCCACCGTTCCCGCTGGACCTCCACCGGATCCGCCAGGCGGACGAAGACTACTGGGACCGGTACCGGGCGACTCCGAAGGCGTTTGTCACGCTGGCGGTCGGGCAGAGGCTCTGGGAGAGCCGATTCGGGCGCCTGACCGCCGTGCGCGTGGCGCTCCCGGAAGCGACGTTCGCCGGGCCGCTGCGAAATTCGATCGACCCCGAGGCGGCCGGTTTCACCGTTGCGGCCGTCAGGCGCAACGGGCTCGACGCGTCCCGGGGGGCCGTGGACCTTGGCGAGTACTTCCTGTACTTCAGCTTCTTCCTGGTCGCGGCGGCCGTGCTCTCGTCGGCGTCGTTCTTCAGGCTCGGCGTCGAGCAGCGGGTGCGCGAGGTGGGAGCACTCCGGGCCGTCGGGTTCTCCGCCCGCAGGCTCCAAGGCCTCTTCCTCGCCGAAGGCGCCATCCTCTCGATTGCCGGGAGCCTGCTCGGCGCAGCCGGTGCTCTCGCCTACGGCGGCGCTCTCGTGGCCGGCCTGCGGACCTGGTGGGTCGGCGCCGTCGGGACCGGGCGGGTGCATCTGCACGTCTCCTGGGGCGCGCTCGGCATCGGGGTGGCCGTCGGTGTCGCAGCCTCGCTTGGCGCCGTCGTGTGGACGCTTCGCGGGCTCGCACGAAGTTCGCCGCGCGCGCTGCTGGCAGGCATCCTCGAGTCGGAACCGACGAAGGCGCGGCGCGCACGCGTCGTCGGCCTCGTATCGGCGGGTGCCTTCGCCGCGGCCGCGGCGGTGCTCGCGTTTTCTGCAGCTGGCGTAATCCCGGACGTGGAAGGGTTCTTCGGAGCGGGCACGCTGCTCCTGGTGTCGAGCCTGAGCCTGGCGGCGGTCGTCCTGCGCATGGCCCGTCCGCGCCCGATTGCCGGGCACGGCTGGCGGGCCATCGCTCGCCTCTCCTTCCGCGGCGCGGCGCACCGCCCGGCGCGCAGCCTGCTCCCGGTCGCGCTCATCGCTTCGGCGGCGTTCATCGTCGTCTCGGTCGAGGCGTTTCGGAAAGAACCGGGCGGCGAACGGCTGGATCGGCGATCGGGTACCGGCGGCTACGCGCTGGTTGCCAGTGCCGCGCTGCCAGTCCTCGAGGATCCGGGGACCCCCCGTGGACGCGATGCGCTCGGGATCCCGGTTTCGGAGGTGCCCGCGCTCGCCGGCGCAACGTTCGTCTCGTTCCGTGAGCGCCCGGGAGACGATGCCAGCTGCCTGAATCTGTACGCGCCGGGCGAACCGAAGATCCTCGGCGCGCCGAGGGCGTTCCTCGCCGACGGCCGCTTTTCATTTGCCGAGTCGGCGGCCGCGACTCCGGACGAGCGGAGAAACCCGTGGCTCCTGCTCGACAGCACGCCTGCAGACGGGGCCGTTCCGGCCATTGGCGATGCGAACACGTTGGAGTACAGTCTGCATCTTGCGGTGGGCGAGGAGATGACGGTGCGCGGCGACAACGGCGTGCCGGTTCGCCTGAGGGTGGTTGCGGCGCTCGGCGACAGCATCCTGCAGGGCGCGCTCGTCGTCTCCGAGGCGAACTTCCTGCGGGTGTTTCCGGGGCAGGAGGGCTATCGGTTCTTTCTCCTGGACGTCCCGCCGGCCCGCGCGGCGTCGCTGGTGGAACCGCTGACCGAGCGGCTGACCGAGTGGGGCGTGCGGGTAGAGTCGTCGCGCGATCGGCTGGCCGCCTTCGACCGGGTGGAGAACACGTATCTCTCCACGTTCCAGTCGCTGGGCGCGCTAGGCCTGGTGCTGGGGACAATCGGCCTCGCGGCGGTCCTGCTGCGCAACGTCCTCGAGCGGCGCGGCGAACTCGCGCTGCTCCGCGCGGTGGGTTACCGCGGACGGACGCTGGCGGCGATGGTCGTTGCGGAGCACCTGTTGCTCATGGTCTGCGGCCTTGGTTGCGGGACGCTCTCCGCACTCGTGGCCATCGCGCCGGCCCTGGCGGCGCGCGGCGGGGCCGTGCCTGTCGCGCTGATCGGCCTGCTGCTGGCAGCGGTGACGACGGCAGGCGCGGTTTCGTCGATGGTGGCGGGTGTCGTGGCGCTCAGGTCGCCGCTCGTCGCGGCGCTCAGGTCCGAATAACGAGGTGCGAACGATGACAAGGCAACGCCGTTTCCGTCCGGCCGCCGTCACCCTCCTGGTGCTGACGCTCGGCGCCAGTGCGGCGAGTGTCGCCGAGGGGCAGTGGTCGCGTTTCCGCGGGCCGAACGGCACCGGCGTGTCGGCGGCCACCGGTCTCACGGTCGAGTTCGGTCCCGACAAGGCGGTGGTGTGGAAGACGCCGACGCCGCCCGGGCACTCGTCGCCGGTCCTGACCGCCACCCGCATCTTCCTCACCGCGCACGAGGGCGACAAGACCGCCTACCGCCTGCTCGTGCTCTGCCTCGACCGGCTGTCCGGCAAGCTGCTCTGGCAGCGCGAGGTGCCGCGAGTGCAGAAGGCGCGCCTGGAGAACCTCAACGGCCCCGCGTCGCCGAGCCCGGTCACCGACGGCACCAACGTCTACGTGTTCTTCCAGGAATACGGGATGCTGGCGTTCGGCGTGGACGGCACCGAGAAGTGGCGCGTGCCGATGGGGCCGTTCAACATGTACTACGGCTTCGGCGCGTCGCCCATCCTCGTGGACGACCTGTTGATCCTGTCGGTAGATCAGGACCTCGGCTCGTACCTGGTGGCCATCGACAAGCGCACCGGCAAGACGAAGTGGAAGGTGGATCGGCCCGGCGTGATCTCCGGCTACTCGACGCCGACGCTCTACGAGCCGAAGCAGGGCCCGAAGCAGCTCGTCATCCCGGAGTCGTTCCAGTTGTCGTCGTACTCGGTCGCCGACGGCACCCGGCTGTGGTGGGTCCGCGGGCTGCCGTGCGAGATGAAGTCCGTGGTGAGCCTGGACGGCGAGTGGCTCTACGTCAACGGCTGGGGGTTCCCGCAGAACCAGCCGGGCCGGCAGGTGGCCACGGTGTCGTTCGACGAAGGCCTGAAGCGGTACGACAAGAACCACGACGGCTTCGTGGGGCGCGACGAGATCTCGGGCGCCGACCCGATGGACAAGATGCTCTCCCCGGCCTCGGGCTTCGACGCGTTCGACCTCGACCGGAACGGCCGGCTTGATGCGAAGGAGTGGGACGTCTTCCGGATGATGATGGCGGCGGAGAACGGCCTGCTGGCCATCAGGCTCGGCGGGCGGGGCGACATGACCGAGAGCGCCATCCGGTGGCGCTACCAGCGGCCGGTGCCCCAGGTGCCTTCGACGCTGTTGTATCAGGGCGTCCTGTTCATGGTGAACGACAGCGGCATCCTGACGTCGTTCGATCCCGCGACGGGCAACGTGCTCAGGCAGGGTCGGCTGAAGGGCGCCATCGACAAGTACTTCGCCTCGCCGGTCGGCGCCGACGGCAAGGTGTGGTTGATCAGCCAGGATGGCACGGTGTCGGTGGTGTCCGCGAAAGGTGAATGGGACGTGCTGGCGGTCAACGCGCTCGGCGACGAGGTCTTCGCGACGCCGGCGGTCGCAGACGGACGTCTCTACATCCGGACACGAAGCGCGCTCTATTGCTTCGGAAAGTGAGCCGGGCCGACAACGGTGGGGCACGGCTTCAGCCCTGCCAAGCGTAGATTGTGGAGGACTCTCGCATGACACGTCGCGGAACCTTGGTCATCCTGCTCGCTGTGTGCGCGACCGCGCTCGTGCTCGGCGCGCGTGCGACTGGCGCCGGGGCCGGCCCTGGCGACTGGCCTTACTGGCGCGGTCCCGCCGCCGACGGCATGGCGGTGGGCGACGCTCCATTGCGCTGGTCCGACACCGAGAATATCGCGTGGAAGACCGACATCCCGGGCCTCGGCAACTCGAGCCCGGTGCTCTGGGGCGATCAGATCTTCGTGACCACGGCAATCCCGACTGGCGCCGCCGCGACGGCGCCTGCAACCGCAGCGCCCGCCCCCCCGCGCCGCGGAGGCTTCGGCCCGGGTGGCTCGCCGGAGCCACAGGCCGAGCACCGCTTCGACCTGCTCTGCCTGGATCGGAAGACCGGGAAACTCCTGTGGCAGCGCACGGCGACGACGGCCGTGCCTCACGAGGGGTCGCACTCGACCTACGGGAGCTACGCGTCCAATTCCCCCGTGACCGACGGCCAGCACGTCTACGCCTTCTTCGGATCCCGCGGCATCTACTGCTACGACCTGAAGGGCACGCTCACCTGGAAGAAGGACTTCGGCGTCCAGATGCGGATGCGAATGGCCTTCGGCGAGGGCATGGCGCCGGTCGTCGCCGACGACAAGCTCCTCCTCGTGTTCGATCACGACGGCGACTCGTTCATGGTCGCGCTCGACAAGGCGACGGGCAGGGAGATCTGGCGCGTGGCCCGCAACGAGAAGACCAACTGGGCCGCGCCGCTCGTGGTGGACTTCAAAGGGCGAAAGCAGGTTGTCGTGGCGGCGACGGCGAAGGTCCGAAGCTACGATCTCGGCAACGGGGCGCTGATCTGGGAGTGCGCCGGCCTCGGGATGAACACCATTCCCGCCCCGGTCCGGCAGGACGACCTGGTGTTCGTCATGAGCGGATACCAGAACCCGAAACTCATGGCCATCAGGCTCGGCCGCGAAGGCGACCTGACGGGGACCGACGCCATCGTCTGGAGCCAGACCAAGGGCAATTCGTACACGCCCTCGCCCGTGATCTCCGACAACAAGCTCTACGTGCTCACCGACACCGGCATGCTCAGCTGCTACAACGCGCGCACCGGCGAGCCGTACTATCAGCAGGTGCGGCTGCCGAAGACGTACAGCTTCAAGTCGTCGCCCGTCGGGGCCAACGGCAAGCTCTATCTCGCCACCGAGAACGACGACGTGGTCGTCGTGAAGATGGGCGAGAAGTTCGAGGTGCTGGCGACCAACACGATGCCGGACCAGGTGTTCATCGCGACGCCGGCGATCGCGGGCGGCGAGATCTTCCTGCGTAGCAAGAGCCGCCTCTACTGCGTCCGAACGAAGTGAGGGGTCGGGGATGATTCGTCCCGACCCCTGGCCGCTCGCAGTTACTTGCCTGCAATCCGGAAGTCCACCGTGACCTGGATGCGGACCTCGACGGGCACGCCGTTGAGGCGCACCGGGGAGAAGTGCCACAGGCGAATCGCGTGCATGGCCGCAGCCGCGAAATCGGGGTCGTTGCCCTGCGCCGGCTGCATGTCGCCGACGGAGCCGTCCGTCCGAAGCCGACCCTCGATGACGACGACGCCCGACACGCCGGCCTCCATGTGCCACCCGGGATAGACCGGCTTGGCATCCGCGAGCTTCCTCGGCGGCGTCACACAACCACCCTCGACCGCCTGGCTGCACGGGTCGTCGGTCGGGATTGCGCCTACGTGCACGGCGCGAGGGAGCACCGGGCCGGCGGGCCTGGGGCCGGCCACCGCACTGACCGACACGCTCTCGCTGAGCATGCCCAATTGCAGCACGACATCCTGCCGGCGTGTGCGCCCGGCTTCCAATGTGACTCCGATCTTATAAGTAGCGAATCCGGGTTTCGTGGCTTTGAACTGGTACTCGCCGGCCGGCACGCCGGAGAACGCGAACCGCCCGCCCTCGTCGGTGCGTGCTTCGAACTTCTCGGCCGTCACGGCGTTCGACAAGACAACGGGCACGTTGGGCACGGTCCGGCCGTTCTGATCGGTGAGGGTGCCAGCGAACGTCGCGGGCGCTCCCGCTTGCGGCGCTGCGACGACGGGTGGCCGCTCGGCTCTGGCGCGAGGCGCCGGCGCAAGAGGCAGGGTCACGGCGTTCCGCGGCGACGCAGCCGGCAACACGGGCGCGGCAGGGCGAGCGATGACCGCGGCAGGCGCTGCTGGCGCGGCCGGGCCGGCGCTCTCGGGCGAAAGCACGAGTCCCGCGGTCGGCACCGTCAGCGCCACGAGGCCCACGAGGGCGAGAATGCAGGCCGAACGACTGGCTGGCGCGCGATCGAGGCGGGCGTTCAACATGGCGCGGACTCTCCTTTCGAGATCGGACGGACGGGCCATCGCAGGGGCAGGGAACAGGGAGCTGCGGCTTTGCTTGAACAGCCGCGCGAGATCCAGCAACTGGCTCGCGTACTCGGGCGCCGTGACGCCCAGCGTCAGCACCGCATCGTCACAGGCGCGCTCGCTCTCCTGGCGCAGGCGGCGGCATGCGATCCACACGAGCGGGTTGAACCAGTAGGCGCACCTCACGCACTCGGCGATCAGCTGCACGACCCAGTCGCTGCGCCGGATGTGTGCGAGTTCGTGGCCGAGGACGACACGGATGCGGTCCTCGGACCACGCGTTCGCGTCCTTCGGCAGGACGACCTTCGGCCGGCGGAATCCCCAGGTGACGAGCATCGTCGGATGGTCGCTTCGGAGAAGCCGAATCGGGCGCGCCAGGGCGAAGCCGCGCGAAAGCGTGTCGGATACGGTGGCCCAGGTGCCCCGGACGACCGGCCGGGCCCGGGACGCAATCCAGGCCAGCCGCCCGATCCCAACCACCAACAGCATCGCGTTCACGCCGACGCCGATGGCCCAGATCCACCCGAGCGCGGGGAGGACGACGGCAGGCCGGCGCCGAGCGCCGACGACCGACGAGGTCGTTCCCCCGTCGCCCGGCCACGTCGCCCGGCCCGGCCCGTCGCCGAGTGCGAGCGCCTCGGTCGGGCGCGCGAACAGGGAGGTCACGACCGGCAGCCGCCAGACCGGTGCGACCGTTTCCAGCAAAGGCGTGGCGGCCGCGCACATGATCGCCGCCGCGAGCACCCAGTGGCGCAGGGCTGCCGATCGCCTCCGCATCAGCATCGTGCCCAGAAGGCCGACCAGCAGGATGGCGGTGACTTTGATCATTTCTGGCCGTCCTTCCTGGCCTTCGCGACGAGGCCTGCGATGCGCTCGAGGTCGTCGTCGGACACCCGCGCGGCGTCGCCGCCGAGCAGGGCCGCCACGACCTGCGCGGCGGAGCCGTCGAAGAACGTCTCGACCAGGTGATCGAGCGCGGACCTGCGCGCCGCGTGCCTCGGCACGGCGGGCGAATAGACGTAGCGGAGGCCCCGCTCCTCGTGCCGCACGTGCCCTTTCTCCTCGAGCACGCGGAGCTGGGTGCGCACGGTGGAGTAGTTCGGATCGCCGGACAGTTCCTCCATGACATCGGCCGCGGTGGAGCGGCCGCGCCGATAGAGGATGTCCATGATCTGTCGTTCGCGTCGGGTCAGTGCGTGATGGGGTGACGTGGTCATGTGTTATTCCTATAGCATGTCGGCTATAGAAATAACATCTTCACCCCCTGCTGTCAACAGGTTCTCAACTGGCGCCTGACAGGTGCTCAGCCGCTATCGGCGCCGCACCGTCGTAAACGGAAAAGGGGCCCGGCGCGTATGGCACATAGAGAAGGGGCGCGATCGCGCAGGCCAGCCCGGCCGGAAGAACCCAGGTCCCTTCGGGGGTATCCATGAAAAGTCACCTGATTCGCAATTGCGTTTTCGCCGCAGCATTCATCCTTTCCGGAAGCATGTGGGCCCAGGCCCAGTCGCCAGCCGTGAAGGTCGGCTTCAAGTTCCTGGCGGCCGGCAAGACGTTGGACGCGGGGAACTACTCGGTTGACTTCGCGCCGAACGGAAACGTGGTGCTCACGCCGGAAAAGGGCGGCGCGGCCGTCGAGGTTCCGCGGATCAAGATGCTCAGCCACCGCAACGTGCAAAAGGTCGAGCTGGTATTCGACCGGGTGGGCTCGGTGCTCATCCTGTCGGAGGTGTGGCTGCCGGGTAAGGGCGGTTGCGAAGTGAACCGCCCGGACGACTCCCAGGGACGGGAGACCGTGAGCGGTCCCAAGGTCAAGCAGTAGGCTATTCGTCCCGCAGCGCCTGGCTGGGCTCGATGGCCATGGCACGACGGGCAGGCACCAGCACGGCGAACGTGGCGACCGCGAGCAGCGCGACGATGCCTGCGGCGGCCGTTGCGGGGTCGTGCGCGTCGATGCCGTAGAGCAGGCTGCGGACGAGCCTGGCGAGGCCCAGGGCCGCGCCCAGGCCGATTGCGGCTCCCAGCCCGACCAGCAGCACCGCATCCCGCATCACCAGCCAGAGCACGGCGCGCCGTTCGGCGCCGAGCGCCAGGCGAATCCCGATTTCGCGTGTCCGGCGGGCGACGAGGTAGGCAATCACGCCGTAGAGGCCGATGGCTGCCAGCAGCAGCGCGAGGCCGCCGAACAGGCTGGCGAGCGTAGCCACGAGCCGTTCCTGGATGATGTCGCCGTCAACCTGCTCTTCGGCGGTCTTCAGGCTCCGCAAAGGCACGGCGACATCGATGCCGGCAAGGACGGTGCGGATCGACTGGGCGAGGCCGGCCACCTCGCCGCGCGTCCGGATGGCGAGGTTGAGCGTGGACATCAGGCCGCGCCACACCGGGACATAGACCATTGGCTCCAGGTTCTCCCTGAGGCCGAAATAGCGGACGTCCCGCACCACGCCCACAACCTCGTACGCGCGGGCAGCATCGAACTTCTCCGTAAGCGAGAGACGGCGGCCAAGCGGGCTGCCCCCCGCGAGGAACTTGCGGGCGAAGCTCTCGTTGACAATGGCGCGCAGCGGCCCGGGCAGTTCGGGCTCCGGATCGCGCGACAGGCCTTCACGGGGCTCGCGGACGACGGTCGGGTTGTCCTCGGGCACGAACTCGCGTCCGAGCAGCAGCGGGATGCCCATGGTCTCGAAGAAGCGAGGGCCTACCGCGTTCATGTCCACGGCGCGTTCGTCGGTCGATTTCCACTCGTAGCCCTCGACCGCGACATCTCCGTTCCACCGCATGCCGGCGAGCGGCGAAATCGACCCCAGGCTGGCGGACTGCACGCCCGGCACACGCTCCACGCCTTCGCGCAGGCGTTCGAGGAACTCGCGCAGGCCCTGACCCTTGTAGCCGTTGCGGTTGGGATCGACGAACGCGATGGCCAGCCGGTCGCGGCGGAATCCCGGATCGAGGTCCTTGAGGTTCCCGAGGCTCCGCGCGAAGAGCGCCGCGCCGATCACGAGCAGCAGCGAGAGCGCGACCTGACCCACGACGAGGAGCCGTCGCAGGATCGCGCGTGACGCACCCGCCGCGCCGGCCGTGTCGGTCTTGAGCGCCGGGACGAGCGCCGGCCGCGACGCCTGGATGGCCGGGACGAGGCCCGCGAGGATCCCGGTCACGATCGAGATTCCCAACGTGAACGCCAGGACGGCCAGGTCGGGCGACACGTCGATCCCGACGCCGTTCGCCACCGTCTCCGGCACGAAGCGTGTGAGCAGGGTTCCGCTGGCGACGTAGGCCAGGAGGACGCCGCCCACGCCACCCGCCAGCGCCATCACCAGGCTCTCGGCCAGCAGCTGCGACACGATGCGGCCACGCCCGGCGCCCATCGCCATGCGAATCGCCAGCTCGCGCCCGCGCACCGCACCGCGCGCCAGCAGGACGTTGGCGACGTTGGCGCAGGCGATGAGCAGCACCACGCCCACCATGGCCATCAGGACCAGGAGGGGTGTCTCGATAGTGTTGCGCGCCCAGGTGTAGCCGCGCGCCCCTAGCATCAGCGCGATCGCGAGGCCTTTGCCGCGCTGGCCCATGCGCGGGTTCTCGCGCCGCTCGGCGTCGTCCTGCGCGCGCGCTATGTTGGTGAGGCGCGTTTCCAGCTGCGGCACGTTGGCCCCGGGCGGCACCCGCCCGATCACGCGGAACCACCAGTAGTGGCGCGTGTTCCACACGCCCAGGGGCACACGGGCCACCTCGGTGTGCATGGTCATCGGCACGTAGAGGCCAGGCGACGCCGTGGGGTCCGTCCCGTTGAATCCGCGCCGAACCACGCCGATGACGGTGAGCGGATAGCCGCTGACCCGGATCGTCTGTCCGACGACCCGAGGGTCGCCCGCGAAGCGCGATCGCCAGAAGTCGTAGCTCAGCACTGCGTAAGGCGAGGCGCCGAACTGCCGGTCCTCGGCGGCATTGAAGAGCCGGCCTAATTCGGGTCTGACGCCCATCACGGCGAAGTAATTGCCGGAGACGAACTGGTTCTGCGCCAGCTCGGCGGCGTCGGCAGCGGCGGCGCCCGATACCTGGAGACCGATCGACCCCACGCCCGAGGCGGCTGCCAGCGGCAGGTTGGTGCCGTCGCGAAAGGCGACGTAATCCGGGTAGTTCCACGAGACGCGCGGGTTGGCCTGTTGCACCGCGACGAACCGCAGTTCGTGCGGCGAGGGGACGGGAAGCGTCCGCAGGAGCAGCGCGTTGATCATCGAGAAGATGGCCGTGTTGGCCCCGATGCCGAGCGCCAGCGAGGCGATGGCGACCGTCGCCGAGGCGGGCGCGCGGCGCAGGGACCGAACGGCCCAGTGGAGGTCGGCCAGGCGATTCTCGATGACGACGGGCAGATTCACGGGACGCACCTCGACACGATGACGGATTCCAACCCCTGTCGGGATTGGACGGTTCTGCAGGACGGGTGGTTAGGGCCGGCACTTGACATGGGCAGCCGGTGTCCCATATTACCCTCGCATCGGTTCAGCGCGACTCTGTCCTGGTCGGGAGTTGAAGGAGGGTTCCGATGACCACCGCATCGGGCACTGAAGGGACCAACGGTCCCTCGCGCAGGCGGTTCCTGAAGACCGCCGCGCTCGGCGCAGTCGCGCTGGCTCTCCATCCGGGCGCCGCGCGCGCGACAGACGAGGAGACCCGCCCCGCCGCCGACCCGGCCGCTCCTTTCAAACTGCACTACGCCCCGTCGCTTGGCATGTTCGAGGCGAGCGCGGGCAAGGACCCGATCGACCAGATCAAGTTCATGGCCGACCAGGGGTTCACTGCGATGTTCGACAACGGGTTGATGGACCAGCCCGACGCGGTGCAGGACGCCATCGCGCGCGAGATGGCGCGGCTGAAGATGACGCTGGGGCCGTTCGTCGCGTACGCCGACTTCAAAGCGAAGTCCTTCGTCACGCGCGACCCCGCGGTGCGGACGATGCTCGAGGGCGTGCTCCGAAAGGCGATCGCGACGGCGAAGCGCACGAACGCGCGGTGGGCGCTGGTCGTGCCGGGGCGGTACGACGAGAGCCTCGAGCCCGGCTACCAGACCGCGAACGTCGTCGAGAACCTGAAGTGGGCCGCCGGCGTCTGTCAGTCCGCGGGGCTCGTGCTCGTCGTCGAGCCGCTCAACCCGCACGACCACCCGGGTCTGTTCCTGACCAGGATGCCGCAGGCGTACGAGATCTGCAGGGCGGTGGCGAACCCGGCCTGCAAGATCGTGGACGACGTCTACCACCAGCAGATCACCGAGGGCAACATCATCCAGAACATCGAGCGTTGCTGGGACGAGATTGCCGCGTTCCACGTCGGCGACAACCCGGGGCGAAAGGAGCCTGGCACCGGCGAGATGAACTTCCGGAACATCTTCGCGAAGCTGCACGAGAAGGGCTACACCGGGGCGATCTGCATGGAGCACGGCAGGAGCCTGCCTGGCGTCGAGGGAGAAAGGGCCGTGATTGCCGCATATCGATCTGCCGACAACTTCATCTCCGACAAGGGAAGGACATTATGAGCGTGGATGATGGTACCGGTCGTGCGGGCGGGGTGTCTCGCCGGGCGTTCCTGACGACCGCGCTCATGCAGCTCGTCTAGCGGGGGAAGCTGGACCTCGACGCCCCGGTGACCAGGTACCTGCCCTGTTTCCGTCTCGCCGACGGCTACACGCGGCCCAGGAACGACGCCACCGGCACCTTGGTATCCCGTGGCGGCCTATCCGTACAATCGCGCCCACACACCCAGCTCGAACCTCCACTCGAGCGTCGTGGACATGGCGGTGCCGACGACGGGTTCATCTCCAGCCTCGTGCTGATCCCGGACCGCAGGATGGCGTTCATCGCGATGTCCAACCCAGACCGGCCCAACTCGCGGTTGATGAACGCCGTGCAGGCCGAGGCGCTCCGCCTCGACGATCGCACCGCCGCTCCGTTCCTCGACTCGCCGGCAGTCGTCCTGGGCTGGACCGCGCGCGGAGGCGGGGACAGCAACCCCCGGCAGTAGTTCCGCTTTCCCCTCACTCGGTGACGGTGCGCGCGCGGGCGCGCCCGCCGGTAATTCGTCCCGACCTCTCATTCTGGCGTAGAATTCCGGGAGCAATTGGCCTTGGACGCTTGTCGGCGGGGCACCGGACCCGAGAGGAGGTCTCCTTGTGATCGGCAGGACGTTGGGTCATTTCCAGATCATCGAGCGCATCGGCGCCGGCGGTATGGGGGTGGTCTACAAGGCCCGCGACACACACCTCGACCGCTTCGTGGCCCTCAAGGTCCTGCCAGCCGACAAGGTAGCCGATCGCGACCGCCAGCGTCGCTTCGTGCAGGAAGCCAAAGCCGCCTCGGCTCTGAATCACCCCAACATCGTCCACGTGTACGACATTGCGAGTGCCGATGGCGTCGATTACATCGCCATGGAGTATGTGGTCGGCAAGACGCTGGGCGACCTCATCGGCCGCAGCCCGATGCGCCTGGGCGAGGCGTTCGGGTACGCCATCCAGATCGCCGACGCCCTTGCGCGGGCGCATTCCGCAGGGATCATCCATCGCGACCTGAAGCCGGCGAACGTGATGGTGTCGGACGAGGGGGTCGTGAAGTTGCTGGACTTCGGCCTCGCCAAGCTGACCGAGCCTGCTGCGGGCGGCGAGGAACGCAGCACGCAGGCCGTCGGCGCGAACACCGAAGCGGGATCCGTTCTCGGCACCGCCGCGTACATGTCGCCGGAACAGGCTCAGGGCAAGACCGTGGACGCCCGATCGGACATCTTCTCGTTCGGCTCGGTGCTGTACGAGATGCTCACGGGGAAGCGGGCCTTTCACGGAGATGGGGCAGCTCTGACGATCGCGTCCATCATTCAGAACGAGCCGGAGCCGCTCGCGAGAACCGCGAGGGACGTGCCTCCCGAGCTGGAGCGCGTGCTGACGCGTTGCCTGCGCAAGGACCCGCAGCGCCGCTGGCAGAGCGCGGCCGATCTGAAGATCGCCCTCCAGGAACTCAAGGAGGATTCTGATTCCGGCAAGCTCTCCGCCGCTGCGACACCTGCCGCTCGCCGTTCCTTCCCGCTCCGATATGTCCTGGCGGGATGCGTGGTGATGGTCGCGGCAGCCGCGATCGTCCTCTACGGGCTGCTGCGCCAGCCGTCCGGCCCCTCGGAGTCCGAGGTCACTCGCCTCACGTTCGACGCCGGGCTCACGCGATACCCCGCCATCTCGCCCGACGGCAAACTGGTCGCGTATGCCACCGACCGCGGCGGAGACGGCAACCTCGACATCTACGTGCAACAAATCGGACGGCCCGATGCGGTCAGGAGGACGCGCAACGAGGCCGATGACTTCCAACCCGCGTTTTCCCCGGACGGCACCCGGATCGTATTCCGCTCGGAACGGGACGGAAGTGGGATCTACCTGTTCGACGCCCTGGTCGGCGAAGAGCGACGAATCGCGGATCGCGGCTGGCATCCGACCTTCTCCCCCGACGGGACGATGATCCTGTTCACCGAGGTGGCCAGCTCGCGTTCGTTGGGATTGAGCAAGATGTACTTGATGCCATCCGAGGGCGGCGAACCGAAGCCGTTTCAACCCGAATTTCGCGTGTCCTCGCACCCTTCAGTCGGCCCGGTCGCCACCTGGTCGCCCGACGGAAAGTCCGTTCTCTTCCCGGGACGACGTGTGAATGACGCGAAGTCTTTCGACTGGTGGGTCGCCCCGCTCGATGGAGGCCCCCCTGTCCCGACAGGAGCCGCCCAGAGCATTCTGCGCACGAACGAGCCGATATATCCGATGGCCTGGTTTCAGAATCGAATCATCTGGGCGAGAGGAACGTCGGTCGAGGGATTCAATTTCTACTGGGCCGAGATCGCGCCCGGAAGCTGGCGAATCTCGGGGTCGCCCGAGCCGCTCACCACGGGCGCCGGCGCAAAGGTCGACCCCAGCATCGCCGCCGACGGACGCATGGTCTTTGCCGGCCTGAAGGTGACCGCTGCCATCTGGAAGCTCCCGATCACCTCTGGCGGGACTGCCGCCGGGGAACCACAGCCGGTTACTCAGGACGAGAGGGTGAAGACCCAGCCGGCCGTTTCCAGGAACGGAGCGATGCTGGCATTCGGCTCGTACGGCAGTTTGCGGAATGGTCCTTTGGAAGTGCGCACGAGGAACATGGCGACGGGGACCGAGGTCTCCTTTCCCACCCACTCAGAGACTTCTCTGTTCTTCCCCAGGCTGAGCGCGGACGGATCGGCCCTGTCGTACGCGGACAGAATCGAAGGGAAGACCCAGGCCTTCCTGGTCTCGGGGGAATCAGCCGCGATCCGCCAGGTCTGCGCGGAGTGCGTCGTCTCCGGTTTCTTCACTGATGCCGCGCACGCGGTCGTGCAATACGGCGACGAACTGGTGCGCCAGCATCTCGCCAGCGGAAGCCGGACCCCGCTGGTCAGAGCGACAACGGGCGCGGTACGCGACGCCGACCTCTCGCACGACGACCGGTGGCTCGCCTTCCAGATCGCCAAGTCTTCGGGCGGCTATGCGATTTATGCCAGTCCGGTGCGCGATCGATTCGTTTCCGAACGGGAATGGGTGCCGATCGCCGAGGAGGCCAGTTACCAGCAGTCGCCCAGGTGGTCAACCGACGGGACTCTCGTCTACTTCTTGTCCGAGCGCGACGGGCACAGTTGCATCTGGGCGCAACGGCTCCACCCGGTCACGAAACTCCCGGTCGGCGAACCGTTCGCCGTCTACCACGAACATCGCGCACGTCATCTGATCAACCAGCCCAGGAACTATGGGGCCATCTCCGTGGCCGGGGGCATGATGATCTTCGGGATGGGCGAAGCGACCGGGAACATCTACCTGAGCAGGGTGAAGACCAGATGAACTCGAGGCGGAGTGGCGCGGCCCTGATCCTGGTCCGTCGGTCGAACACGTGCGCGAGTTCCTGTCCAGGCTCGAGGATGGAGACCTTGATCGCGAGGTGGCGTTCACGAACCTCCAGGGCGTGAAGCGGTCGCTGCCCGTGGGACTCGTCTTGCAGCATGCGGCCAATCATGGCGTTCATCACCGGGGGCAGGTTGCCCTGCTGCTCCGGATGCTCGGACACACACCGGGCAATGTCGACATGCTGATCTACGATGCCGAGAAGCGCGGTCAGTGATCGGCGGGGGCGGCCCTCCACCCGCGGGGGCGGCGCATGATCCAGACGACCGGCGTGATCGCGATGAACAGCATCCCGAGAAGGTAGAAGAGGTCCAGGAAACTCATCGCGCTCGCCTGGCGCATCAGCTGGCCGTGCACCAGCTGCATCGCTGACGACGACGCGTCGCCTGTCGCGCCGCCGGACATTCCCGCCATGGCCGACAGCTCCTCTCGCAGAGCCGGATTGTAGACGTTGATGTTCTCGGCCAGCACGGCGTGGTGGAACTGCGTGCGACGGGCCAGCTCCGTCGTAACGAACGAAATGCCGATGCTCGACCCGACGTTCCTCATGACGCTGAAGATGCTGGTGGCGAAGCCCATGGACTGAAGTGGAATCCGGTCCATGGCAATCGTACTGAGCGGCACGAAGATCAGCGACAGGCCGATCCCCTGGATCACCTGCGGCCAGACAAGGTCCTTCGGGCCGATGTCGAGATCGAGCCCGGCGTACACGAAGAACGCCGCGCTGGCGGCGATCATCCCTGCGGTCAGCAGCACCCGCGCGTCCCAGCGGCGTCCGAGCAGGAACCCGGTCAAGGGCATGAACACGAGCGTCCCGAGGCCCCGCGGCGAACTCCACAGTCCGGCCGTGAACGCCGAAAACCCGAGCAGCGTCTGCATGAACAGCGGCAGGAGCACCAGGCTCCCGTACAGCACGAAGCCCAGTGCTGTGGCCACGACGACGCCGGCGGCGAAGGTGCGTTCCTTGAGCAGGCGGAAATCGACGAGCGGTGATTCTGTCCTGAATTCAAGGACGACGAATGCGGCCAACCCGATGACCGCGGTGACGCCCATGAGCACGATCCAGTTCGAGCTGAACCAGTCCTTCTCCTGGCCCTGGTCGAGCATGATTTGCAGCGACGCCATGCCGAGCACGAGGAGCATCAGTCCCCGCGCGTCGATGCGTCGCGAGACCCGGCGCAGGTACGGCGGGTCCTCGATGTAGCGATAGATCATCGCGAGGCTCGCGAGGCCCACTGGCAGATTGATGTAGAAGACCCACCGCCACGAGTAGTTCTCCGTGAGCCAGCCGCCGACGGCCGGCCCGAGGATCGGCGCCGCCACGATGCCGAGGCCCCACACCGCCATCGCCTTGCCGCGCTCCTCCACCGGGAACGTCTCGAGCAGCACGGCCTGTGACAGCGGCTGCAGGCCGCCGCCCGTCGTCCCCTGCAGGACGCGGAAGAAGATCAGCGCGCCGAGGGACGGCGCGATGCCGCAGAACAGGCTCGACACCGTGAAGCCGGTGACGACCGCGAGCAGCAGCTTCTTCCGGCCGAAGTAGCTGGCCAGCCACCCGCTGATCGGCAGGATGATCGCGTTCGCGACGATGTACGAGGTCAGCACCCAGGTGGCTTCGTCCACCGTCGCCGACAGGTCCCCGGCGATGTGCGGGAGGCTGACGTTGACCACCGAGGTGTCGAGCACCTCCATCACCGCGCTGAGCATGACGGCGATGGCAGGAATCCACCGGGACGACGACCGGGACGTCGAGGGGGGCATCGTGGAGTCCGTCAGAGTTCGAAAAGAGCCTCTTCCGATTATCCGACGAACGCGGGGCAATTCGGAAGCCGGGCCGTTTGGGGAGGGCAGGCAGGGGACGTCGGGCGCGGGCTACTGTGAGGCTCGTCGGATCTTCGGCCTCGGGGACCGCGGCGCCGGGTGATCCACGTTGCCTTCCAGGAGTCGCTGTAGCCCCTCTGGCACGCCGACCCAGCGTCCGGGTTCTGGCCTGAACCAGCGGAACCAGGCCAGCCAGATCCCGAGCGAGACGAGCAGGACGAGGCCGACGCGATCGTAGACGGCGTGCCTGCGAGCGAGCGACTCGCGCTGCCGGTCGAACTCGGGTTGGAGGAGCTTCGGGTGGACGGTCGCGTCGGTTCGAGCCCGCTCTTTGAGCGACTCCACCAGCGCCTTCTCGGCCGGAGCGACCCGCACCGCGTGGACGTACTCGGCGAACAGCCACGTCGCCGAGCAGAGCGCGACCGCGGCGGCCGCCAGGCCGCCCCAGGACTGCACGACCGCTCGCAGGCGTCCCCCGCTCATGATGCGCCCCGCGCGTCCGCGCCTGCCACGTATCGTTTCGCGGGGATGCCCTCGCGGCGCAACCGAACGATTTCGCGCGGACAGCACTCGTAGCACCGCGCGCACGCGACGCACGTCGCCCGGTCGGCGCTGAAATCACGGATCGCGCCGAACGGACACGCGTCAGCGCACTGGCCGCAATACGTTTCCCTGTCCGGCGTAATGCTCACGGGTTTCCAGGCGACCCTGGACAGGATCGACAGGAGCGCGCCGTAGGGGCACAGCCAGCGGCAGTACGGCCTCCCGTAGAACATGCCCACGAGGATGAAGCCGGCGCCGATGGCGAGCATGTGGAACGATCCCGAGAGCCGGAAGAGGCCGATGAACGGGTCCCACTCGCAGATGAGGAACCGCCTGGCCACCAGGACCTTCGAGGCGCCGGTCGCGATCGGCAGGCCCCAGCCGGCAAACCAGACGGCGACGACCAGGTAGACGTACGGCAGCCAGCGAAGATATCGCTCGAGTTTCTCCGGCACGGTCTTCGGCCGCAGGAGGACCAGGTCCTGGACCGCACCGAGCGGGCAAACGCCTCCGCAGAACACGCGCCCGAAGAGCAGCGCGGCCACCAGCGGCAGGAAGAAGAACGCGATCACCCCGAGCGAGATCAGGTAGCGCGGATCGACCAGCGACAGCGTGACGTTCTGGATGGAGCCGATCGGGCAGGTGCACCCCTTCCTGTAGAAGCCGAAGTAGGCGATGGCGCCCATGCTGAGCAGCACGACACCCTCGCGGCTCCGGCGCCTCAGGATGAGATACGCGGCGAGCCCGAGGCCGGCCGCCAGCATCGCCACGTCGAGCCCTCGCTCGATGGCGGCCCGCGGCTCCGGGTGCGTCGGGGTCGGGAACGCGTAGATGCCGCCGAAATCCGGCGGCTTCTTCTGGTACTGCGCCAAAAGCGCACTCGAGGCGAACGCGACCGCGAGCAGGAGCAACGGCCACAACGGCCTGCTCGCGCGGCCGCCGCACGACGGCGGCCCTGCAGGAGGATTAGGCATGCGGCGGCCCGCCGTGGGTTTCGACCGGAGACATGCCGGGCGTCGGCACACGGACGATCGCGGCCTCTGGACACGCGATCTGGATCGAACACTCGTTGCACGTCACGCAGCGGTTGTAGCGGATCTCGAGGCGCAGCGACCCGTTGCCCGCGGGCGGCTTGCAGGCCTTCACGCACTTCCCGCAGCCGGTGCACCGGGCCTCGTCGATGACGTACTCGTAGTAGTTGTTGTTCGGGTCGTCCAGGTCCTCCTTCCCCACCACGCGCCGCTTCATGGCATCCTGCGGACAGACCCTGCCGGACGGCACCCCCCTCTCGTCCGGCTGGCTCGTCACGTCCATGTACGCCGGGCAGAGCATGCAGTAGCCGCACTTCGAGAACTCGTTCACAGCTTTCACGGCCGACAGGCTCAGCACGCACGACGTGCGGCACAGGTCGCAGGAGATGCACTTGAGCGGATCCACCTGGTACACGGCCTGCGCCGAGGCCCGCTTGGTCAGGAGGGTTGCGGCCCCGCCGAGGGCGGCGAAGCCGAGGACACGACAGCTCGTGTCGATGAACTTGCGGCGTGTGCTCGTTTCACTCATGACCGTCCGAATATCGTGATCGTGCGGCGCACGGGATCGGCCGCGATGATCCGCCCGTTCGAATCCACCGCGAGATGGATGTGTGTGCACGCCCCGTCGAAGTGCTCCGGCCCGATGACCGCGAGGAGCGCGCGATCGGGCCCGTACACCTTGACCCGGGCCACCATCTTCTCCGCCGTGACGACGCTGCCGTCCGGGGCGACCGCCAGGTTTACCGGGTTGCAGCACCCGACGAAGTCCTCCGGCCTGCCCATCCCGAACTTGCCGAACGCGCTCACCATCGCGCCGTCCTGAGTCCACGACGTGACCTGGTGCCGGCCCGTGTCGGTGGCGTAGACCACCCCCGCGGCGTCGACATCCAGGTCCAGGCTCTTGTTGGGCAGCATGAAACTGCCTGTCTTGTTCCTGTCGCCGATGAGGCCGCGTTCGGTCCCGCCCGAGTCGAACCGCCGGATCACCCGGGCCGCGGCATCGGCCACGAGGATGGACTCCCGGAAGACCTTGACCGCGGAGACGTCGGCCGGCCGGCCCTGCTGGCCCGCCGCAAATCCGCCGAGCGCCTTCCCGGCGGCATCGTAGATGTCGATGCGCCCGGACGATCCCGCGTAGACGCGCCCATCCCGTCCCACGGCGAGGCACGCCGCGTTCTCGCGCACCTTCCACGATCGGACGACGCCGCCGTTCGCGTCGAACGCCCGGACCTCGTCGTCGCCAAGCGCGTAAACCGTGTTGCCTGGCCCGACGGCTACTCCCGACAGGGACCGGCGAAACTCCGACACCGACCCGCGCGCGGCCAGGGTCGCGGACGGCGTGTACCGGAGCGGCAAACCCCGAGGCGGTTGGGTGAGTTCTAGCGAGGCGGGCCTCAGACCAACCGGCGTGAGGCCCGCCCCGCTAGAACCAGAAACGCTGTTGGCTGGTCCCGCGAAGCGCGGGACAGTAGACGTCTTGAACGGTCTGAGAGACATCGCCACAACTTGACTCACTTGGAACGAGTTTGGCCGTTCAAGACGTCTACGGGCATCCCGGAATTGGGATCCATGTGTCCTCCACCTGCGCGGCGGTATTCGACATCCCTGTCATTTGCCGGCCGCGGGCGGACCGACCTGGAGGCAGACCATCTGGCTCATGTCGCGGATGATCAGTTTCCCGTTGGAGAGGGCCAGCGGGCCCCACACGTCCTCTCCCGACAGGATCTGGGCGCTGCCGAGTTCCTTGTACTGCGTGGTGTTCGCCTCGATGAGGCGCAGCATGCCGCTCTTCCCGTCGAGGACGAAGAACATGCCGTCGGCGAGCATGAAGCCGCCGAGGTCGAACGTCCGCGAGGCGGCGGCATCGCCGGACACCACCGGGCTCTGCCACACCACCTTGCCGTCGAGGCCGAGACAGGTGAAGCGCCCGCGCGTCTTGGAGCTCACCGCGAACAGATGGTTCCGGTAGAGGATGGGCGTGTGCACCTCGGAGCTGAACTGCATGCTGGTCAGGTCGTAGAGCTTGCGCGCGGCGAAGCCGGATGCGCCCTTGTCGACCTGGATCATCATGCTTCCCGCTTCGTAGCCACTCGTGATGAAGACCCGGCCGTCGCCGATCGAGACCGGCGACGGCACGGCCGCCATCTTGGTCGTGAACGGGATGCTCCACAGGATCTGCCCGTCCGCGGCCGCGATGCCGACCACCTTGTTCATCGTGAGATAGAGGTACTGCTTGACGCCGCCGATCGTCGCCGGCATCAGCGACGAGTGAGACATCAGGTCCTTGCCCGGGTTCGGCGATCGCCAGATCTCCTTGCCGGTCGCCTGGTCGAAGGCCACGGCCAACGCGTCGCCGCCGGTGGCCAGCACGACGCGGTCGCCGTCGAGCAGCGGGTTCTGGCCCGCGTACCACCCGGGAATCGTCGTCTTGTACTCCTGCACCAGGTTCTTCTGCCAGACAATCTGGCCGGTCTTCTGGTCGAGCGCGTGGAAG
>Ga0209048_10000262_pt1 | contig 57647 bp, 52 predicted proteins | sample FrelakmetCRP12CR_FD_187146 | JGI IMG/M metagenome (GOLD analysis project Ga0209048, IMG submission 187146) | Freshwater lake sediment microbial communities from the University of Notre Dame, USA, for methane emissions studies - CRP12 CR (SPAdes)... | ecosystem: Environmental > Aquatic >...
GACCGTTCTGGTCTTTGCTTGCAGCTTTTCTTGATTGTTAACGCGGTAGCCCAGTGAGCCGCTGTCGGCGGCTGATTGGCTGCGCGTGCGGAGCCGCCGCGATCGGTGGGATGCGACGGTCGGGAGCGGTCGTCTGTGGCCGCTTCGACTATGCTGCGTACAGATAGACGAAGGCCCGGGACGTTTGATTGGCGTCGAACCCCGGGCCCTCGGTGCGCAGCGCCTTGTAACAGGCGGATGGGCCAGCCCTTTATGCCCCGCCTGCCCGGCGCTGTCCAGTGCTCGGGGAGGGGGCGTTGGGGTCACGGGGCGAGCCGACCTACCGGCTCTACAACTGCGCGCGCTGCGGCGTGCAGGTGCGCATCTGCCGGCGCTGCGATCACGGGCAGATCTACTGCGCCGGGGAGTGCGCGCGCATCCGCCGCCGGGAGTCGCTGCGGCGGGCCGGTGCGCGCTATCAACGCACGCGCCGCGGGGCGCTCTGCCATGCGCAACGTCAACGGCATTGGCGGGCGCGACGCGAAGAAGTGACGCATCAGGGATTCCTCGGGCGGGAGTGTTGCGCGAAGGTGGCAGCCGCGGCCCTCGCCGCCAAGGTCATCACCGATGCGCCGTTCGTTCAGGCCCCGAGGATCCACCGACCGCACGGTGCCGCGCCGCTCGGCTGCTCGTTCTGTGGGGCGGCGCTGCCGGCCTGGGCGCGGCTCGGGCGCTGGCCCTGGAGCGGATAGATGATCGGGCGGGCGCTCGAGGCGGAGATCCTGCGGCTGCATCACGCCGAGGGCTGGCCGGTGGGCACGCTCGCCCGACAACTGCGCGTGCACCACAGCACCGTGCGGCGCGTGCTCGGGCAGGCCGGGATCGCCGCCGCGCATCAGTACACGCGCCCCTCGATGGTCGAGCCGTACGTGCCGTTCATCCAGGACACCCTCACGCGCTTCCCGACGCTGCGCGCGAGCCGCCTGTACCGCATGGTGCGCGAGCGCGGCTATCCCGGCGGCCCCGATCACTTCCGCGCCCTCGTCGCGCGCTACCGACCGCGGCCGGCGGCGGAGGCGTACCTGCGCTTGAGGACCTTGGCCGGCGAACAGGGTCAAGTGGACTGGGCCCATTTTGGCCGGCTCACGGTCGGCCGTGCACAGCGGCCGCTGATGGCCTTCGTGATGGTGCTGTCCTACTCGCGTCACCTGTTCGTGCGCTTCTACCTCTCCGCCACGATGGCCAGCTTCCTCGACGGCCACCTGCAGGCCTTCGGCTTCTTCAACTCGGTGCCGCGGGTCCTGCTCTACGACAACCTGCGCTCCGCCGTGCTCGAGCGCCTCGGGGAGGCGATCCGCTTCCACCCGACGCTGCTCGAGCTGGCCGCCTGGTATCACTTCCAGCCGCGGCCCGTGGCCGTCGCCCGTGGCAACGAGAAGGGCCGCGTCGAGCGCTCGATCCGCTTCGTGCGCGAACGCTTCTTCGCCGCCCGGCGCTTTGCCGACCTGAACGATCTGAACGCCCAGGCGCTCGCGTGGTGCGCAACCGAGGCGGCCGAGCGGCCCTGTCCCGAGGATCGCGCCCGCAGCGTGCGCGCCTGCTTCGAGGAGGAGCAGGCGCGGCTGCTCGCGCTCCCGGCCGAGCCGTTCCCCGCTCAGGAGCGGGTGATCGTGCGCGCCCCGAAGACCCCCTACGTGCGCTTCGACCTCAACGACTACTCCATCCCCCACACCCACGTGCGCCGGACCCTGGAGGTGCTCGCCACGCTCGAGACCGTGCGCGTGCTCGAGGGCGATACCGTGATCGCCCGCCACCCCCGCAGCTACGATCGCGGGGCGCAGATCGAGGATCCCGCGCATCTGCAGGCGCTCCTCGAGCACAAGCGCACGGCGCGCGCTCACCGCGCCATCGATCGGCTGCATCATGCCGCTCCGAGCGCCGCGCGCTTCTTCCAACTCGCCGCCGCCCGCGGCGTGCACCTCGGCGCGCTCACCCGCGGACTCACCGACCTGCTCGATCGCTACGGCGCCGCCGCGCTCGAGCGCGCGGTCGCCACCGCCGTCGGCGCCGGGGCCGCCCAGCTCGGCGCCGTGCGTCACTTCATCGATCTCGAGCACGCCCGGCGCGGCCAGCACCCACCGATCCCGCTCACCCTGCCCGAGGATCCGCGGGTGCGGGGGCTCACCGTGCGGCCCCATGCACTCACCGACTACGAACCACTCGCCCGGGAGAGGAGCGATGCACACCCAGACGATCACGCCGGCGCCGCCGCGCAGCCCGACGGCCACCTCGAGCCCCGCGCTTGAGGCGCTCCAGGCGCGGCTGCGACGACTCAACCTCTACGGCCTGCTCGCCCACGCCGCTGACATCCTCGCCGAGCCCTGGCTCGGGCGGGTGCTGCAGATCGAGGAGAGCGAACGACAGGCCCGTAGCCTCAAGCGCCGCCTCGCCAACACCCGGCTCGGCACCTTCAAGCCCATGGCCGACTTCGACCACCGCTGGCCCCGCGAGCTCGATCGCGCGCTGCTCGAGGAGCTGTTCACCTTCGGCTTCCTCGAGCAGGCCGCCAACGTCGTCATCGTCGGCCCCAATGGCCTCGGCAAGACCATGATCGCCAAGAACCTGCTGCACCAGGCCGTGCTGCGCGGATGCACCGCGCGCTTCACCGCCGCCTCCGACATGCTCCATGAGCTCTCCGCCCAGGACAGCTCCACCCAGCTCACCCGACGCTTGCGCCGCTACACCACCCCGATGCTCCTCGGCATCGACGAGGTCGGCTACCTCGCCTACGACACCCGCTATGCCGACTTGCTCTTCGAGGTCATCACCCGCCGCTACCAGCTGCGCCGCCCGCTGGTGTTGACCACCAACAAGGCCTTCGGCGAATGGAACCAGGTCTTCCCCAATGCCAGCTGCGTCGTCGCCCTCGTCGATCGGCTCGTCCACCGCTCCGAGATCCTCACGATCGACGGCGACAGCTATCGGCTCAAGGAAGCGAAGGAACGCGCGGCACAACGCGCCGGCGCGCGCGCCGCCGCCAAGCCCGCCCGCACTGCGCGCCGCTAACCATGGAACCCAACGACCTGCCGATCGTCTGCCTGCCGCTCGGGCTGTCCGATGAGGCCGCCGCCACCCTCATCGAGTTCCTCTACACCCTCACCGAAGCCCTCGAGCGGCATTACGCCGGCCAACTCCTGCGCCATGCCCGCCGGCACGACTCTCCAACCATGCCGCCGGGCCCGCCAGACCGCCCGATCAGTGATCCGCCGTTCTGAATGACCCGCCGCAACAGCGCACCACCGTCATCGTCGCTGCGACCCGCACCGCCATACGACAAAAGCGCGCCTCACCACCAAAAACACGCGCTTTTACGTCCCCGTTAACAGCTTAGAGACTGAAGGCGTCGTCTGGCGCGCCCCGGGGCCTGGTCCTGCCGATCGTTGGCCGCGTCGGCCCCTTCTCCGGCCTCCGGGACCCGACCACGTCCCTTGCGTTTGCCGACCTGCTCCTGCCTCTCGTGGTACCCGTGCCAGCGCTCGCGGATGCGCGCAACGAGCAACCAATTGTTGACAAGCGCGCGTGAAACAATTCCGTGGAACAATCCAGCAGTTTTTTTATCTATTGATCAGCTAGTTACGTGATTTCCAGCTTTCCTATTTGGCCGATCTGGCAACTCAAATGACACGCACTCGCTTGAGCTTTCCGTTATTTTCCGTAATAGGTTATTCTAACGTTGTATGGCCCGCCCTCCCCGCCTTCCCGATGCAGAGATCTTGGACCTGATCAATGGGCTGCGGAGCCGACACGCCGTCCTCACCGGCACCGTCCTTCGCGAGGAGCTGCGCCGTCGGCGCGGTACGCCGTGCGGGGTGGCGCGGGTCTACCGGCTGCTCCGGTCAAGCACGGCAGCGGTAGCGGCGCCGGTCGAGTCCCCTGCCCCGGCGTCAGCCGAAGATGCCGATGTCAGCCAGCTGCGTGAAGAACTCCGCCGCGCAGTGGAGCGCGCCCAGTTGGCCGAGCACCGTGAGGAGCATCATCAGGCCCGCTGGGCAGGCGAGATCCATCAGCTGCGCGAACAGGTGCATGCATTGGGCGACGCCTCCCGCCGCTTACGCGTGCTCGAGGCTGACCTGCAGGATCGCTCCCGGGAATTGGCTGCCGCCTACCGCCGCATCGCCGACCTCGAGGTTCAGCAGGGATAGCCACGGCGTTCGCCACCGCGCCGACGATCGCGCTCGAACGGAGGGCCGGTCTCTTATTATCTTATTGATTTGTATAGGTTTCGTCTCGAAACTCGGTCATCCCACCGGCCCTGCCCAGCCGAGGCAGGATGGGGCCCCGACCTGGCGCCCTCCCCTGTGGCTGGCAGGCGGCCCCGAGCTAACTCCCTGCTTTGCCAGGGTTTCGTCTCGAAACGTGGCCTCTGCATCCAATCGATCCCCCAGAAAAGAACACGGCGGCCGCAGCCGCCGTATTCCCCAAGGGCCTGGGACGCAATGCCTAGCCAAGATCCTCGAGGATCTTCTGCATCGCCGCGATTATCGCCTCACGGTCAGCCGCCCGGAGCCCGCTGCGGAACGTCAGAGTGACCTTGCCTTTCGGGTTGCGCATCACCTGCACCCGACCCGCGGTGCCCACGTTGTACTCCCGCCGCAAGGCCTCGAAGGTCGTACGCCGGTCGAGGCTCGCCGTCAGCTGCTTGAGGATGGCCGCCGGCGGACGCCCCGCTCCACCCCGCTGTTGCAGGGTCTGCGCCGCCTTGATGACCACGTCCTTCGCCCCCGGCCGCTCCATGAGCGAGGCCAGCTTGTACGCCAGCTCCACCGGCACCTGTGAGCGATCGGGAAAAAGACTTGTGATGCTCGGCACCTTCAGGAGCCCGGCCGCCTTGATCATCTTGGCCACCTGCCCCTTCGACACGCCGAGCGCCTCGGCCATGGCAACCTGCGTCGGGAAGACCTTGGCTTCCACCTGAGTGAGGAACGAGATCGCCCGCTCCATGGGCGTGATGTCCTGCCGGTCGGCGTTTTCGATGTGCATGAGCACGGCCGCTCGCGCATCGTCCGCCTCGATCACCCGGATCTTGAGCTTGTGGCCGGTCGCCTCGCAGGCGAAGCGGCGGCGCATGCCGAAAATGAGCTCGAAGTCGAAGTTCGGGTTCCCCTCCACCCGCCGCGCAAGGGCGGGCTCGAGCTGCCCGTCGCGGGCGATCGAATCGATCAGGTCCTGGCAGCGCTCGCGCGTGTACCAGGCCGCCGTGCGGTTGTGGAACTTCCACGGCCGGCAGCGACGCGGGTCCACCGAGAGAATGTTCTCGCGCTCGAGCGACGGCATGGAACGCCCCTTGAGTGCGAGTTCCGCCGCCGCGAGCGTCGGCTGCGACGGGGAGCGCTCGAGTGGCGAGGCCTCTCCCCGCTCCTTCACCTGGCTCGCGATGTCCTTGAGGTTCACGCCCCCGAAGAGCTTGCTTCCGCCACCTCTGCCTGTCGCCATCACGCAATCCCCCTCTCACTGAGCGCGGCCCGCTTCGACGGCCACTCCTTGAGCAACGCCACCTCGATCTCGCCGAAGACGCTGTCCATCATCTCAAGGACCTTTCGATTCGGCTTGGGCTGCTCGTAGGGACCGACGAACTGCGCCGCCGAGTTGATCACCTCGGCCGAATGGAAGAATACCCGCTGGAACATCGAGTCGCCGAAGCACGTCCGCATCACCTCGAAGAACTGCTTCTGGCTCTCGTAGCGCTGGTCGAAGAGCGTCGTAAGCACCGAGATCCAGCGATACTGCTTGTCCGGGTCGAGCTGGCCGATGTAGTTGTGGACCATGCGGAAGAACTGCACGGTGGAGCTGAAATCGAACATCCGCGCCGCCGACGGCACCAGCAGCGCATCGGCCGCGAGCAGGACGTTGATGGAGATCATGCCGAGCGCCGGCGGCGAGTCGAGCAAGATGACGTCGTAACGATCGGCGACGGTCTGAATGCCGAACTTGAGCTCCGAGAAGAACTGCACCCGCTGCTCCGGCTTCTCCTGCGCCGCGAGGTGAACGACGATCGCCAGCTCCGCCTCGTACAGCGCCAGGCAGGCCGGAATCAGGTCGATGTTCGGCCAGTAGGTGCGGCTGACCGCGTAGTCGAGCGTCTTCTGGAACCCCGACAGGTACGGCAGGATGGTCGCGCCCTGATCGATCTCCGCGTCCGGCACGTAGCCGAACATCGAGGTGGTAGTCGCCTGGCTGTCGGTGTCCACCACCAGCACCCGGTAGCCCTTGAGCGCCAAGTAGTGCGCCAAATTCACGCAGGTCGTGGACTTGCCCACGCCGCCCTTGAAGTTCTGGCAGGCAATCACGATCGGCGCGTCGCTCGCTGGATCTCGCCATGGCAGCGTGCCGAAGTGCCGGCGGAACGCCTGCACCTGCTCGAGTGTGTACCCCACCCGGCGGTTGTTCTCCGGATGGCGGGCGGGCAGCTCCATACCGATGTCGGCTTCCGCCCGCGCGAGCGTGGTGCGGTCCCGCCCCACCATCTCGGCTGCCTCCGACGGCGGGAACAGCCGCTTCAGCGCCTTGTGCTGCAGCGGCTCCTGGCCCAACTCATGCATGCGCTGCAGGAAGTTCTCGCTATTGGCGAGAATGTCTTCGAGCTTGTCAATTGCACGGATCGCAGGCACACTGATCTCCCAAGTTGGATTGCAATCACACGGATTTCTTGCCGAATCTACCAGAAATCCGTGCAGATCGCCGGCCGCCCGTCTGAGACTATCTCAGGACCATGCCGACCATGCACGACTTGGACACCGAGCTCGATGAACGCCTGCAGCGATTTGCGGCGAGTGGTATGTCACGAGCGGGCATGTTGGCGCAACTGAACCTCGCCGGCTATCCCATCGAACTCCTGCGCCAACGATTCCCGGAATTTCCGGACGTCGCCTTCGGTCTGGTGAAGCCCACGACCCCGAAACCGGGCTTGCCCGCTGCCGACGACGATGCGCGGGGCAGGGCGGCTACGCGCCGAGGCCAGACGAACGTCGTGCGAAATCCGCCCGACGCGCGATCGGCCACCGCCACGCGCAAGCTCGCGCAGCAGGCGGCCGCCGCCGAGGAGGGCATCTCCTTTCACTACGTGCCGCTCATCCAGTGCTCCTTCCCGCACGCCGACCCCGGCGAGGCACCCACGTTCACGCGGCGCAACGGCTGGCTCGAACTCACGCTCGGCACCACGCGCCCCGAGACCGGACTGCCGTACGGCGTGCCGGCGCGACTGCTCACGATCTATGCCGCCTCCGAAGCGGTGCGTACGCGCTCGCCGGAGATCTTCCTCGGGACCTCGGTGCACGACTTCCTGCGGCGACTGGACGTGCCCATCACGCGGGGCGACCGCGGCTCGCTGCGCGTCTATGCCAATCAACTCCTGAAGCTCATTCACTGCACGCTCACCATCGACGAGAACATCCGCGACGCGAGCGGCCGCACGGGGCTGCACATCCGCCAGGCCTTGTTCGCCGAAGAGGCGCGCCTCTGGTGGGACGACGACACGCGCGGAGTAGGGCAGGGCTCCTCGCTCGTGCTCTCAAGCGTGCTCTTTCACTCGATCCTCGATCGCTCCGCACCGCTCTCGACGAAGGCGATCAAGCAGCTGCGCAAGAGCCCGATGGATCTCGATGTCTATGCCTGGCTCGCGCACCGGCTCTTCCACCTGCAGAAGCCGAGCACCGTCACCTGGTCCCAGCTGTCGGAACAGTTCGGGCACGGCTATGCGGAACTGCGCACGTTCCGGCGCTTCTTCACCGAATCCCTGAAACGCGTGCAGGCCGTCTACGCCGAGTCGAAGCTCAAGGTTGCGGACGTCGGTGTGATCCTGCTGCCCTCGAAGCCGCACCTGCCGCGCCACTGACCGGGCTCGCCGTTTCGTCGCGAAACCATCGCCGCTGGCCAGACGGGCAGGCCCCTACTCGTTGCAGGCGTTACATCTCTCACGCTTTTTCTTGGGCTCCCGCCGTGCTGAAAACGAAAAAGCCGCTGAAATACAGTGGTTTCCCGGTTCCCGCGGCGGCCTATACGGCAGGGCGTTACATCTCTCTCAAATGGGCAGTAACACCTTGATTAAACAAGTCTTTAAGCAGGGCAGGGGAGGGCACTCCAGAACACACGATCCGTGCTATCTCTCCCGGCCAGGCGTGGCAAACGTCCCGATCAGGCGTTGCATTGATCCCCGTAGATCGTCGCATCTCTCCGCCGGAAGGTTGTTTTCCTCAATAAATACAGAGTGTTGCACACCTCTCCTGTTCTCTACCTGTATTCCCTATAAATGTCCTTGTCGACGATATCGCCTACGAAGATCCGGAGCCCGGAAAGCAGGCACCGAAGAGAGCCGCTCGCCATGTCGGGACAATCTTCATGCTCCGCGGTCCCGCCTTGCCGAGTTCGCCGGCAATGACATACGATTTACGCATCGATCGGAGAAATGTATGACAACCGTGACTGTGTCACCCAAGTTCCAGATCGTGATCCCGAAGGATGTTCGCCAGGCCCTCGGCATCAAGGCCGGCGAGAAACTCGATGCGATCCCGTACCGCGGCCACATCGCGCTCGTCCCCAAGCGATCTCTCAAGAGCGCGCGTGGTTTTCTCAAGGGAATCGACACTGAGGTTACGCGCGACGCAGACCGCGCATGAATGTCGTCGACTCTTCGGGCTGGCTCGAGTATTTCGCCGACGGTCCGAATGCTCACCATTTCGAGAGGCCCATCCTGGCCTCCGCAACTCTCGTCGTGCCGTCGCTCTCGTTGTTCGAAGTCTTCAAACGCGTCATGACCCAGCGCGGGGAGGATGGAGCTCTCGAGGCCGCTGCCATGATGCGGCAGGGGAGGGTAGTGCCACTCGATGACGCGCTGGCCCTCGATGCCGCACGCTTGTCGGTCGAGCACCGCTTGCCGATGGTCGACAGCATCATCCTCGCAACGGCCGTTGCCCATCGCGCCACGCTCTGGACCCAGGACGCCGACTTCGAGCACGTGCCAGGCGTTCGCTACCTCCCAAAGAGCTGACGCAACGAGCCATGCCAAGGTTCTGACGCCGTGTACTTGCCGACCCATTTCCGCGAAGAGCGTGCCGCGGTGCTGCACGATTTCATCGCGCGTCACCCGCTCGCCACACTCGTCACATCGACGCAGGGGCGGCTGCGCGCTGATCACCTGCCGATGCAGTACATCCGCGAGCGCAGCCCCGCGGGAACACTGCAAGGGCACGTCGCCCGGGCGAGCACGCTCTGGCGGGACGTTGCAGATGGCACCGAGGTGCTGGCGATCTTCAGTGGCGCAAACGCCTACATCTCGCCGTCCTGGTATCCGAGCAAGCAGGCGACCGGCCGGGTCGTGCCCACCTGGAATTACGCCGTCGTCCATGTTCGCGGCCGCATTCGCTTCTTCGACGAGGCGGAGCGCCTTCGCGTCCTCGTCGAGTCGCTCACGGCCGCGCAGGAAAGGTCGCAGTCGGTGCCGTGGCGCGTCGACGATGCGCCGGAAGAGTATGTGAAGGCCGAGCTCCGCGCGATCGTGGGCCTGGAAATCGAAATCACCGAGATTGCCGGCAAGCTCAAGGCAAGCCAGAACCGCACCGCGGCCGATCGCGCCGGCGTGCGCAGTGCGCTGCAGGGGCGCGGGGCCGATGACCTGGATGAACTGCTGCGCGATGCCGACCCGCCGGCGACCGGCGACTGAGCCCCGCCTGGCTCCCCCGTCGGCGGCGCCGTGCGGATGGTAATGGCCCACGGCTTGCTACACTGCGGCCGACCCGGATGCTGGAAGAGGCCTGACGTTGTCGCTGATCGCCGAACTGAAACGCCGCAACGTCATCAAGGTGGCTGTGGCGTATCTCGCTCTCGGCTGGGTGGTCGTCCAGGTCACCTCGACCGTGGGGCCGCTGCTGCATCTGCCGGAGTGGATCGCGCCGGTCGTGGTGTGGATCGGCGTGATCGGCTTTCCGTTCGTGGCCATGTTCTCGTGGATCTACGAGCTCACGCCGGAAGGTCTCAAGCGCGAGAGTGAGGTCGACCGTACCGGCTCCATCACGCACGTGACCGGCCGGCGCCTCGACCACCTCATCGTCGGCCTGCTCGTGATCGCAATCGGGCTGTTCGCGTTCCACGAGTTCCACGGCGGCACAACCGTGCCTGCGGCGGGGCCGCCTTCCTCCGCGGCAACGGCTGCGCCGCCGTCTGCTACGGTGCCCGCCACACAGGACCAGTCCATCGCTGTGCTGCCGTTCGTCGACATGAGCCAGGCGAAAGACCAGGAGTACTTCGCCGACGGACTGTCCGAGGAACTGCTGAACCTGCTCGCGCAGGTGCCCCAGCTGCGCGTGATCGCCCGTACTTCCTCGTTCTCCTTCAGGGGCAAGGAAGTGGACGTCGCAACGATCGCCCGGACTCTCAAGGTCGCCAACGTGCTCGAGGGCAGCGTGCGCAAGTCCGGCGACACGCTGCGCATCACGGCGCAGCTCATCCGTGCCTCCGACAGCTCGCATCTGTGGTCGCAGACCTACGACCGGCAGATGACCGACGTGTTCAAGGTGCAGGACGAGATCGCCGGCGCCGTGGTCGCGGCGCTGAAGGTGAAGCTGCTGCCGGCGCAGCAGGTCACCAACCCGCACCGTACGAGCAATACCGAGGCCTACAACCAGTACTTGCTTGGCAATCAATTCTTCAACCGGACCAACCCGGACGGATTCCGCAGCGCCGTGACCGCCTACCGGCAGGCGGTTGCGCTCGACCCGGGCTTCGCCGCGGCCTATGCGGCACTCGCTTTTGCAGAGGGGTTCGCATCCGATTATGCCGCGACTGCCTCGGAACTCGCCGCCGGTCAACAGCGGGCACTGGCCGCGGCGGACAAGGCGGTATCACTGGCGCCGGGCCTGGCCGACGGCTACGCCGCACGCGCCTGGTTCCGCGCAATCTGGCGGTGGGACTGGGCCGGAGCGCAGGCAGATTATGAGAGGGCGCTCGCGCTCGAGCCGGCGAACATCATGGCCCAGCGTGGTTACGCGAGCCTGCTGGGGCAGCAGGGTCGATTGCCGGAGGCCATCGCGGCGCTCAGGAAGGCCGTCGAGCTCGATCCGCTGTCCTCGCTCGCCTCGGTGCACCTCGGGGAGTTCCTGCTCTTCAGCGGGCAGTCGCGCGAAGCGCGCGAGGTCCTCGACCGCGCGCTGAGCATCAGCCCGGAATCGAGCTTTGCGCATTTCGCGCTCGGGTGCCTGGAACTGATGCAGGGGCGGGCGCCGGAAGCGCTGACGTTGTTCCGGGGAGCCGGCGACGCGTTCCGACAGGCCGGGGTCGCCGTGGCGGAACACTCGCTCGGCCATGCCGCGGAGTCACAGCAGGCGCTCGATGAGTTGATCGCCAAATACAGCCACGAGTCCGCCTACCAGATCGCCGAGGTCTACGCCTGGCGGGGAGAACCGGACCGAGCCTTCGAATGGTTGGACCGCGCCTATGCCCAGCACGACGGGGGCCTCGGCGACGTCAAGATCGACCAGCTGTTTGCCGGTCTGCGCATGGATGCGCGCTATGCGGCGATTCTCAAGAAGGTGGGCCTGACACCTTGACCCCCTAATGCGGCGCTCGCGCGCCGTGCGGCTGCAGCTCGCACGAGTCGTTCCGAATGCGCAGGCTGACTGCACTCAATACAGTCGCGAACGACCGGCCACAGTCGCCATCATTCGAGCGAAGCGACGATCGCGCGTCGCGCCGAGCCAGGAGGCGACCATGACCCGCCGGAACCCGAACCCAAAGGCCGCGAGAGGCGCGTCGGGTGATCTGTTGCCGATCCCACTGCCGCCACCCAAGTTGACACCCTCACGCTCGCTAGCGAGGGCGCTGCAGCGTCGGCAGACTAACCGCGAGATCGGCGACCGCAAGCTCTCCCTGCAGTCGCTCTCGAACCTGCTTTGGGCCGCCTGGGGCGTGAACCGTAAGCAAGGCCCTTTCGGGCTCCCGGGCAGGACGGCAGGTTCGGCGAGCAACTCCCAGGAGATCGACGTCTACGTTGCGCGGGAGGAGGGGACGTACCTGTACGAGGCGCGCCGTCACCGGCTCTTGCCAGTCGCCGCGGGCGACCTGCGGCCGCTGGCGATCGGAAGAGGGCAGGGCAGCGCCGGCGCGACGGCTCCCGTTCGCCTGATCTTTGTTGCCGACATCGACCGGCTGGCCAACACGGCTGGGTTCCAGGAGCCTGGGCTGCGCGACCCGGCGGTGCAGCGCTCGTACTACTACGTCGACACGGGCCTTATCGCGGCCAACGTCTACTTGTATGCCGCGGCGGCGGGGCTTGCGGCATGGTTCCACAACTGCGACCGGGCGCGACTGCCCGGGAGACTGCGGCTGCGCGAGGAGCAGCGCGTGCTCTTTGCGCAGACGGTCGGATACCCGATTCGAAAGACGCGGTGAGGCTCGCCATGAAGCTCTCCGGCAATGTGGTCCTGGTCACGGGCGGGACGTCGGGCATTGGCCTGGCGATGGCCGAGGCATTTCTGAATTCCGGGAGCGAGGTGATCATCTGCGGCCGACGCGAGGCACGGCTGCGGGAGTTGCAGCACAAGCATCCGCAGCTTCACGCCCGGCGCTGTGACGTCGCCGACGCCGCGGACCGCTTTGCGCTCGCGGACTGGATCGGCGCCAACTTCAAGAGCCTCAACGTCCTGATCAATAACGCCGGCATCCAACGGGACATCGACTTCACGCATGGCGTCGACGACTATCTCCGTGGGCCGAGCGAGATCGCCATTAATCTCGAGGCACCGATCGTACTGTCGGGACTCCTGATCCCGCAGCTAATCGGCAAGCGGGAGCCCGCCATCATCAACGTCTCCTCCGGTCTCGGGTTCGTGCCCGCGGCGCGCATGCCGGTCTACAGCGCGACCAAGGCCGGGATGCACGCCTTCAGCATGGCGCTCCGGCACCAACTCGCGAAGGTCGGCATCAAGGTATTCGAGATCGTCCCGCCGGCCGTCGACACCGAGCTGAACCCGCAGGGCAGGGCGCAGCGCGGCAACTTCAAAGCCAACCTCGAGCCCGACGTCTTCGTGGCCGCGGTGTTGCACGGGCTGACCGCCGACGCCCCCGAAATCGGCTACGGCATGGCCGCCGCGATGCTGAAGGCCTCGCGTGCGGATCTCGACCAGAGCTTCGAGCAGATGAACAGCCGGTGGTGAGCCGGCGGCCGGGCCTCAATCGCGCGACTCTTACGACTCGGTCGCCCGGGCAGGGGCTGGCAGCACCGGGCGACGACGGGTAACTCCGGTAGGGGAGCATGCGCGGCGGTCGCCTTGCGCAGTGGCAGTCTTCGTCGCCGCGCCACCTCGATCGTCATTCCCTCGGGTCAACCCGCCGCTCGGCCCGGTGCCGGCGCGCTCGCCTGAAAATCAGATCACGAAGGCAGGGGAGGGCGCGGACGAATAAGTGGGGGATTCGCATAGAAATGCGAGGAGCGCCGCGAGAGCCGGCCGCGTAGCGTCCGATCGCCGGAGCGCGTGAAGAGAGCCTCGACCCCGACCGCCCCCCGTCGGTTACGAGTCGGGTTCGCCGCCGCGAGCCGGCGCGCGCAGCAAGAGGACGCGGAGCACGTGGCGATCTATCACCTCACGACGAGATCCATTCGCCGCGGAGCTGGCCACTCCTCGCTCGAAGCGGCGGCCTATCGAACCGGGGAACGCCTGACCGACGAGCGCACCGGGCGCGTGTTCGACCACTCGGGCAAGCCGGGCGTCGAGCACGCCGAGATCGTCCTGCCGGCGGCGGCGGAATCGGCAGGCTGGGCGCGTGACCGGCAGCGGCTGTGGAATGCCGCCGAGGCAGCGGAGCATCGCAAGGACGCCCGCGTTGCTCGCGAGTACGAGGTTTCGCTGCCCCACGAGCTCACGGCGACGCAGCGGCTCGCGCTGACGCGCGCCCTTGCGCAGGATCTCGCCGACCGTCACGGTTCGGCCGTCGACATCGCGGTCCACGCACCGACCGCGCACGGCGACCCCCGCAACCACCATGCCCACCTCCTGGCCACGACGCGGCAGGTGACGGAGGCGGGCCTAGGGGCGAAGACTCCCATCGAACTCAACAGCGCAACTCGGTTCGAGCAGGGCCTCGGTTCGGGACGGGCCGAGGTCGTGGCGATCCGCGAGCGCTGGGCGACGCTCGCCAACGAGCACTTGGCCGAGCATGGGCACGACGTTCGCGTCGATCACCGATCGCTGCGGGCGCAGGGCATCGAGCGCGAACCGATCCGATTCCAGGGATCCGCGTACAAGGGGAGGGAGCGACCTGCCGAAGCGGTGATGACGACCGAGCGCGGACCGGAGGAAGTAACAGGGGGGCACGAGGTCACCCAGGAGAGCGACCAGTTGGGGCGCGCATCGACGAGCCTCGAGCCGACGACCCCGACCGCTAACGCCGATCCCGGAGCAGGCCCCGCGGCAGGTGACCGGCGGCATTTGGAGGCTTTAGAGCAGATCCGCCGTGAGGCCTGGGCAGCCTGGCTGGTGGCGCGCACGGCGCGCGCCGCAGACACGCCGGGGCGGGGCGACACCTCGGACGCACGGCGCGAGGCGCGGGAGCAGTGGCTCGCACAGCGCCAGGGACAGGCACGAACGGCCGGCGCAGCGCCGACCATTGCGCTCGCGAGCGGGCAGGAGCCGCCCAGCCAGACTCTGCCGGACGACACGCACGCGCTGTGATGACCGCCAACCCCCTCGCGTGGCTCAGCCGATTCCATGGTCACACGGCGTGGCTCGTGGTCTACGCGCTCATCAGCGTGGCACTGCTGGCCGGCCTGATCCGCGGGAGGGCGCCGGCCGCCAGGACCGCGTTCCTGCCCGTGCTAGCCCTGCCGGTCGCGGCGCTCGCGATCCTCTTCGTTGCGATGGTCCGCGGCTCGCTCGCGAGCCTCGACCCGCAGCTGCTGCGCGCGCACCCGGTGGGCTTCGAGATGGTGTCGCTCGCCACGCTGATGCTGTTCGGATACCTGAGCGGGCTCGCTGCCGCCAGCACCCGCGACGGCACCGGCGTGAAGCGTGGCGCCATCGTCCAGGACGGAAGGCCGCTGCAGCGCAATGGACGCCGGCGGCCATCGAGGACGCTTACGCTTGCGGGCATCCCGGTCGCGCCGGGCGACGAGGCGAAGCACTTCAAGATGCTGGGCACGACCGGCACCGGCAAGTCGACCGCCATCCTCGAGCTGCTGGGCGGTGCGCTCGCGCGCGGCGATCGCGCCGTGATCGCCGACCCCGACGGCGGTTTTCTGGCGCGGTTCTACGATCCGGCCCGCGGCGACGTGATCCTGAACCCCTTCGATCAACGGGCTCGCCAGTGGGACCTGTATGGCGAGTTGGGCGCACCGCACGACGTCGAGCAGCTCGCCCGCGCGCTGATCCCGGACCACGAAGGCTCGGACCGCAGCTGGCGGGGCTATGCCCGGCACTTCTTCAGCGCCGTCGCTCGGCAGACCGACGAGGCAGGCGTGCGCAGCCTTGCCGAGCTCCACCGGCTGCTCACCTCGGCCGGCAGCGACGAGCTGCGTCTCCTGGTGACCGGCACACCCGCGCAGCCGTTCCTCGAGGTCGGCAACGAGCGCATGTTTGGTTCGATCCGCTCGGTGGGTGGCGCCTCACTCGCGGCCCTCGAGTATTTCGCCAGGCAGGAAGGGCCGCCGCTGGCCGTGCGCGACTGGGTGCGGCGGGGCAGGGGGGTCATGTTCCTGCCGTACCAGGCGGACCAGATCGCCGCGCTGCGCTCGATTATCTCCGCCTGGATGCGCCTCGCGATCTTCCAGACCATGACGGGGGACGGAGCGGGTGGGGATGTCGACCGGCGCCTGTGGTTCGTGGTCGATGAGCTCGACGCGCTCGGTGCCATAGACGGTCTCAAGGACGCGCTCGCGCGGCTGCGGAAGTTCGGCGGCCGCTGCGTGATCGGCTTCCAGTCGATCGCCCAGGTCTCGAGCACCTACGGACACGGCGACGCGCAGACTATCGTTGAGAACTGTGGCAACACACTGATCCTGAGGTGTTCGGCGAGCGAGCACGGCGGTACTGCGCGGTACGCGAGCCACCTCATCGGCGAGCGTGAGATCGTACGCACGAGTCTCTCGCGCACCCGTCGCACCAGCCTGCTGCTGGATCGGCACCAGAACCTGAGCCGCAACGAGCAGCGCGTCACCGAGTCCGCCGTCCTTGCCGCGGAGATCGAGCAACTGCCCGACCTTGCCGGATACCTCAAGTTCGCGTCGCACCCGGCCTGGCTCAAGGTGCGCCTCAATCGCCACTGAGCGCCGCCTCCCTCAGGGGCTCACGTGCGCAACGACCTGGCGCGAGTGCGCCCGCCTGCGGTGCTCGAAGAGGTAGATGCCCTGCCAAGCCCCGAGCGCCGGCCGCCCGTCCGTCACCGGAATCGACAGCGACACGGCGGTCAGTGCCGCTTTGATGTGCGCGGGCATGTCGTCGGGGCCCTCGATCGTATGACTCAACCACTGCATCGAAGGGTCGTCAGAAGACGGCACGAGCCGGCGGAAGAACTCCTGCAGGTCGCGTTGCACGTCGGGGTCAGCATTCTCCTGGACGAGGAGCGAGCAGGAAGTGTGTCGCACGAAGAGCGTCAGCAGTCCCTCGCGCAGGCCGGTCTCCCGCACGAAGCGCACGACTTCCTGAGTGAACTCGTGCAGCCCGGGGCCGGAGGTTCGAACGGTGAGGATCGCCTGCACGCTCAGTGTCCGGTACTCCTAGCGGGGCAGGCCCGCCCGCAGCCTCGCCTTGACCTTCGCGCCCTTCGCCTCGAGCGTGGGCCGCAGCAGCTCCTGCAGCCAGGGGAAGGAGCGGGCGAGCTTCGCGAGCAGCAGCGTCGAGCTGGGCATGGATCGTTCGCGTCTGCGGTCGAGGGCGCAGGAGACGACGGCCTGCGCCACCTCCTCGGCGGACAGGATCGGTTGCGAGAAAACGAGATCTGGGACGTGATCGAGGTTGTCGAGCAGGAATGGGGTCGCGATCGGACCGGGTGAGACTGCGCACAGCGCGACGCCCGCTGCGTGCAGCTCCTCGCGGACCGCGAACGTAAAGCCGCGCAGTCCCCACTTGGAGGCGCTGTAGGGCGACTCGCCCGGCAGGGGGAAGTGGCCGGCGATGGAGGCGACGTTCACCACGACCCCCTGCGTCTGCCGTAGGTAGGGGAGGGCGAGGCGCGTGAGCAGCATCGGCCCTTTGAGGTTGGTATCGATGACCGTTGCGATCGCCCCTGGGTCGAGGGAGTCGAAGGTACCGCGGGCGTTCGCGGCGGCGTTGTTGATGAGCACATCGATCCGCCGGTGCGCGGCGAGGGTTCTCTCGATGAGCGCGCGCAGGCCCTCGAAGCGGGTGACGTCGGTCGGGACCGCGAGGCCGCCCACTTCCGTTGCGACGGCGGCAAGTCTCTCCGCTGAGCGTGCTGCGAGCACGACTTTGGCGCCGGCTCTAGCGAAGGCGCGGGCCGCCGCTGCGCCGACGCCCGATGACGCCCCCGTCACGATGATGACCTTGTCCACGAGGCCCTGGGCCATTGTGATGTCCTGTGCCGTTGGTGTCGCGCGGATTGAACCAATGCGCCAGCTTGGCGACAAGGGCTGTGCGGCGGCTAGTTATACATACTTCGTTGGAGTTTTGGCTTGATTTGTTGGAGGCTTGGCGTTTGGTCATCGTTGACAGGTGGCTGGTAACGTTGTTGTTGCGGCGTAATTAGTATGTATAAGTTAACGCGGGGGAGACCCAAGTGAAAGGTGGGGTGATGCCGGAGCACGCGGAAGACAGAGTCCGTATCGCCGTGGCGCTCCGAGAACTTGAGCGTGCCCTGGAGGCGTTTGTACTCGCGCTCGGCCACGACACGGGGCCCGCTGATGCGCAAGGCGCGGGGTCGGTAAAGGAGGCGCTGCGGTTGATCTGCGAGGCGTACGCAGCGATCGACTACACGCCAGAGCAGCAGGTCAACGCGTCCCCTATTTGCCTCGGCGTGGTCGGCGGGTCCGCCAGCGTGATTGCCCGGGCGGCAGCCCTCAACGCCGCAAAGGGCAAGCTGCGCGAGGCCTGCAAGGTTGTACAGAACGTGCGCATCCGTGTCCCAGTCAAGGACGGCAAGGGTGGCCGGGTCGTGAAGCCGATGCCGCTGGTGCGCGTGATCCTGCGCGAGCTGCAGCGCAGTGACCTCAATCTGCTCGCTGCCTACCGCAGGATCCCGATTCTCACCGGCCGGGTTGACCGCGTCGCTTACACCCGCGCCCGCACACGTGCGGTTTACCGCAAGTCGCGTGCGGCCGTTGCGACGATGCTGGCAGGCCTTGACCGCCCGGGTGCCGCCGAGGATCGCTTACGACTGAGCCAGCTGCCGGCCCGGGAAACCTACTTGGCGCTGGTGAAGGATCACTACGCCAATGTGCGCGCCAACGTCTGGTTCCATGGCCTCGATGCCCGTAACCGCGGGCGGGTCCAGGTCAGCGCGGAGCTGCCGTTGCTCTATCCGCTGGGCCGCGTCCGGCAGGCGCCCGAGATCCACTACCCCTTAGCGGAGGTGGAGAGACGGCCATCCAAGGTTCGGGCCGGCAAGCTCGAGGAGCAGCCGTTCCTGGCGACGCTGCCCGTCTATCGCTACAGATCTGAATATCGGTGAGCGCGCCCAGGTCGCGCGTCCGATCGGCGCTCGCGGCAGCGGTGCTGATCGGCGCGAAGCGCTCACCGCTCCATCGCTGCCCAGGATGCCCGCGAGTTCCCCGAATTTCGGCGTCCGGCGCCCGGCCACCCGGTCGCTCCGCCTGAGTGCTCCTCCGGATCTCACTATGCGTGACAGTTATTTCCTTGTGCCGTAACGTTACGACTCTCAATTTCTTCATGTCGTCAATGTAATGTCTGAAACCCCGGCCCCGCGGTCGCTGATCCTCAACCTCCTGCTCGCCGCAGAGGGCCGCGGCCTGACGGTGCGCGCGGCCATCGCGAGCTGCGCACTCTTCGGCATCCGCGAGAACAGCGTGCGTGTTGCACTGGTACGACTCTCCGCCGAGGGCCTGATCGAGTCCGCCGCGCGGGGCCTGTATCAGCTCGGCCCGCGCGCCGCCGCACTGGCGGCCGACGTTGCCACCTGGCGGACCGCCGAGGAACGGGTGGGGGAGTGGAGCGGCGCCTGGATCGCGGTGCACGTTGGAGCCCTCGGCCGCAGCGATCGCGTGGCGCTGCGTGCGCGAGACCGGGCGCTCGCGATGCTCGGCCTGCGGGAACTCGACCGGGGCCTGTACGTTCGGCCAGACAACCTGGTCGGCGGCGTCGCCACCGTGCGTGAGCGCCTGCACAAGCTCGGGCTCGACGATGCGGCTGCCGTGTTCGTAGCCACGGCCTTTGACCCGGAGCGCGAGGCACGCGCCCGTGCGCTGTGGGACGGACAGAAGCTCACACAGACCTACCGCTCGACCCGCCTCAAGCTGGAGAGCTGGCCCGCGCGCGCCGCGCCGCTTGACGACGAGGCCGCCGCGCGGGAGGCCTACCTGCTCGGCAACGCGGCGATCCGTTTGCTGGTATTCGACCCGCTGCTGCCGGCACCGCTAGCCGACGTGGCTGAACGCCGTGCCCTGGTGGCCGCGGTGCGCCGCCACGACCAGGCGGGACGCCGACTGTGGCGCCGCCTGCGGCTCGCGCCGGGCAACGGCGCGGCCAGTCCGCCGCTGTCCTTTGCGCCGCAACCACTCACCGCACTCTCGAGGCCATGACCATGGACATGCCCGCCGCATCCTCGCCCGAAAGCCGCTTCCTTGCCGACACCCACGAGGTCGTGAACGTCGCGCACGAACTGCAGGACTACAACCTCTATGCGGCTGACACGGCGCTGCGCGAGGCCGTCGCCCGCGAGGGCGCGCGCTGGGCGGAGCGCGAACTCACCGAGCTCGGTGCGCGCATCGGCACAGCCGAGTATCTCGAGCTCGGGGCCGTCGCCAACCGCGTCCAGCCGGAACTCGAGACGCACGACCACTTCGGCAACCGCATCGACCTCGTGAAGTTCCACCCCGCCTACCACACGCTCATGGCCACCGCGATCGAGAACGGCCTGCACTGCTCCCCGTGGTCCGAGCCGAAATCCGGCGCCCACGTCGCACGCGCGGCGAAGACCTACTTGCACTCGCAGGTCGAAGCGGGCCACGGCTGCCCGATCACGATGACCTTTGCCGTCGTGCCGGCGCTGCGCCTGCAGCCCGACCTCGCCGCCACGTGGGAGCCGAAGCTCACCGCCCGCAGCTACGATCCGCGCAACGTCCCTGCCGCGCAGAAGTCCGCCGTCACCGTCGGCATGGCGATGACCGAGAAGCAGGGCGGCTCTGACGTGCGCAGCAACACGACCCGGGCCTATCCCTTGAGCGCGCACGGCCCCGGGCAGGCCTACGAGCTCGTCGGCCACAAGTACTTCGTCTCCGCGCCCATGTGCGACGCGTTCCTCGTGCTGGCACAGGCGCCGCGCGGTCTGTCGTGCTTCCTGCTGCCGCGCTGGCGGCCGGACGGCAGCAAGAACGCCCTGCAGGTGCTGCGGCTCAAGAAGAAGATGGGGAATGCCTCGAACGCCAGCAGCGAAACCGAACTGCGCGGCGCCCTCGCCTGGATGGTGGGGGAGGAGGGCCGCGGGGTGCGCACCATCATCGAGATGGTCGCCATGACCCGCTTCGACTGCATGGTCGGGTCGACCGCGGGGCAACGCATGGCCTTGTCGCAGGCCGTGCACCACTGCGGCCTGCGCGCCGCCTTCGGCGCGCGACTGATCGAGAAGCCGCTGATGCGCAACGTGCTCGCCGACCTCGTACTCGAGCAGGAAGGCGCGCTTGCGCTGTCGATGCGCATGGCCCGCGCTATGGACGGCCGTGCTGCGGACGAGCACGAGGACCTCCTCGTCCGCCTCGCCGTGCCGGTCGGCAAGTACTGGATCTGCAAGCGCACGCCTGCCCACGCCTACGAGGCCATGGAATGCATCGGCGGCAGCGGCGTGATGGAGGACAGCATGATGCCGCGGCTGTTTCGCGAGTCGCCGGTGAACGCGATCTGGGAAGGCAGCGGCAACGTGCAGTGCCTCGACGTGCTGCGCGCCATGCAGAAGAGCCCGGCCTCAGTGGACGCGTTCTTCGCCGAGCTCGCCAAGGCGCGCGGTGCGCACCCGGCGTACGACGCCCACGTGACGTCGCTCGCCAGCGACCTTCGCGATACGTCGGACGCCGAGTACCGCGCCCGCGACCTCGTCGACCGCATGGCCCTCGCGATCCAGTCGGCGCTGCTGCTGCAGCACGCCCCGGGTGCGGTCAGCGACGCCTACTGCCGCTCGCGGCTCGCGCCCGCCGGACACCACAACTTCGGTGCCCTGCCGCGCGGGGTGGACTGCGGGGCCATCCTGCAGCGCGCCTGGCCCGCCGCCGCTTGAGCAGGCGTTCCGCGGGCCCCTTAGCTTGCCAGGAGCTCGAAGTCCGACTTCGGCGTGCCGCAGAGCGGGCAGACCCAGTCCTCCGGCAGGTCCTCGAAGCGCGTGCCGGGCGCGATCCCATACTCGGGCAGCCCTGCAGCCTCGTCGTAGATCGCGCTGCAGGTCCTGCACTGCCAACGTCGGCGGCCTGGCTCCGGCATTGCCTTCCCCGTGATCGAGTGCGGTCAGTTCATCTGGAACCGAATCGGCACGGACTTCGGCCCGCACACGAACTCGGACTCCGCCATCCGGCCCTCACCGGCCATCTCGACCGACTGCAGGCGCGGCAGGAGATCCTCCCAGAACGCGCGCATCTCGCGGCGGGCGAGGTGCTGCCCCAGGCAGACGTGCCCGCCGTAGCCGAAACCGATGTGCCGGTTCGGCGAGCGCTCGGGCCTGAACTCGTAGGGATCCTCGAAGACCTCCTCGTCACGGTTGGCGGAGACGTAGGAGAGGTACAGCAGGTCGCCCTTGGCGATGCGCTGCCCGCGCAGCGTGTAGTCCTCGGCGGCCGAGCGCACGAACTGCTGCACCGGCGTCGCCCAGCGGATCGACTCCTCGACGAACCCCGCAATCAGCCCCGGGTCGGCCTTGAGCCTCGCGAGCAGTCGCGGGTCCTCCGCCAGCACCCACATCGCCGTCGCGGTCGTCGCCGAGGTCGTGTCGTGCCCGGCGGTGGAGGCGATGACGTAGTAGGAGATCATCGCGCGCTCGTCCATCGGGCAGCCGTTCACCTTGCCGTTCGCGATGAGCGAGGCCACGTCCTCGCGTGGACGGGCGCGGCGGTCACGGATCACCTCGTCGTAGTAGTCCTTGAACTCCTGGTAGACCACGTTCCAGGTCTTGATGATCTCGGCGGGGTCCGTGATGCTCGCCCCCGGACGGCACAGGTCCGGGTCGGCGTAGGTAAATAGCCACTGCGTGAGGCGCAGCATCTTCGCGTGGTCGGCGCGCGGGATGCCGATGAGGTCGAGGATGATCTCGAGCGGGTAGAGGAAGGCCACCTCCGTCGCAAAGTCGCACGTGCCGCCGAGCGCGACCATGCGATCGATATGACGGCGCGCCGTCGCGCGGATGCGCGCATCGAGCGGCTCGAGCGCCTGCGGCATGAACTGCGCCTGCGTGACCTGGCGATACGCGGTGTGCTCGGGCTCGTCCATGTGCACGAGGGTCTTGAAGATGTGCGGCGCGCCGCCCGTGTACTCGCGCATCAGCTGCTCGGCCAGCTGCGAGGCCAGGGTCTTCGAGCGTTCCGAGCTGTGGAAGATCCGGTCCTGGCGGGTGATTTCGCGCAGATCGGCGTGCTTGGTCACGATCCAGTGTGGGTCGAACCCCGGCACCTCCGCGATCGCGAGCGGGTACTCGCGCCGCAGGCGGCGGAAGATCTCGTGCACCGCGCCACGCTGGCCGAAGGTCGCGGGGTTGAAGGCCGGGCCGATGAGCTCGGTCGGAATCCTGGTGGCCGTCATGGTGCCTGCCGCTCGTGAGTGGATGCGTAATGCGTATACACAATACGCAAACTGAGCCGAGCCCGCAACGTGCTAACCTGACCTGCAGCCGCAGCCTTAGTGACGACCCATGAAGATGCGAGAACTCGAGCGCCGCACGGGGGTGAACCGCGAGACGATTCGCGTGTACCTGCGAGAGGGGCTGCTGCCCGAGCCGTGCCGCTCGGCGCCCAACGTCGCCGACTACGGCGAGGAGCACGTCCGCGGGATCCTTTCGATCCGCAACCTGCAGACCGAGCAGCGCCTGCCCCTGGCGCGCATCAAGCGCGCCCTCGAGGGGGATCCGGTGGCCCTGCCGGCCGATGCGGGGGTGCTCACGCAGCTCGAGTACCTCATCGGCGCCAGGCTCGGCCTGCACACGGCCCTGGTACCCCTCTCGACACTGAAGGAACGCAATCCCCGCGCTGAGTCCGACGCACGCGCACTCCAGCGCGTCGGTGCCGTCCACGTCCGTCGCCGCGCCGGGCGGGCGCTGCTGAGCCGCGTCGATGCGCAGCTGGTGGCGCTCTGGGGCGACATGCGTGCCGCTGGGTTCAACGAGAAGCGGGGGTTCCACCCGTCCGTAGTCAGGATGCACGTCGAGGCGGCACAACGGCTGGCAAAGGCCGAGGTGAGCGCGTTCCTGGCCGGCCTCGCGGGCCGCGAACACCGTGCGCCCGCAGCCAACATGGTCGACGTCGCGCTCTCGACCATGCTCGCGTTCTTCGGACTCGTGCGCACGCGGGCCGTGCTCGAGGAGTTCCGCGCCCGCTCCGGTGGCCGGTCGGATCGGCCGGCGACGGGGCGCGTGCGCCGCACGTCGCGCGTCTGACTCGTGCCGGGGAGGACGCTTACGCACGCATCACGCCAGTCCCTGCTGACTTAGACTAATCTTCTTCCCGAACGATGACCGGAGAACCGGCCCATGGCATCGACACGGACCAGCGGCTGCGCCTGCGGCGCTAAGCACGCCCTGGCGGCGGACCACGGCGTAATGGCCAGCCAGTCTTGACGGAGAACTCCCTTGGCGACCCGAGACGAAGTGGCGGCGTTCATTGCGACTGAATTTCCGCAGACCAAGTGCCTCGTACGCGAGGTCGGCAACCGGGGGTCCATCGTCACTCATCACGTGGGCCACAGCGAGCTGCGACCCGGAGGGACGGTGTCGGGACTAGTACTGATGGGCGTTGCCGATGCCGCGCTGTACGTCGCCATCCTGGGTGAGATCGGCATCGTCCCCCTGACAGTGACGACCAGCCTCACGATCAATTTTCTGCGCAAGCCCGCGGGAACCAAAGACGTCGTTGGCGTCTGCAAACTGATCAAGCTCGGAAGGACTCTCGCCGTCGGCGAGGTCTGGCTCTACTCGGAAGGGGACGAGGAGCCCGTGGCGCATGTCGTGGGGACCTATGCGATTCCGCCGGGCGCCGTGACCTGATCCACTTTACGGCCGCAGGGGACGGCGCCCGCTGCGGCAGGGACTGAGCGCCTTGGCAGACTCTCTTCGCCGTCGGCTCGCCGGAGGGTCAACCGGCGCCTCCAGCCTGCGTTTTACCTACGGAGTAGCACCGGAACCTCCGCATGATCGCTCGCAACACGACCCTCGCCGCGCTGGCCACCACGCGCTTCGGGCTTGGCGCCCGCCCCGGCGAAATCGTGGCCGTCGCCGCCGACCCGCGCGGCTGGCTGCTCGGGCAGGTTCGCCCGGGCCCTTATGCCGCGCCCGCCGAGCTCGCGGGCCTCACCTCCGGGCAGGCGATCCTCGCTGAATTCATCGCCACACGGCAGGAGCGAAACGCCGAGAAACGCAACCTGAGCGCCGGTGCCTCCGACCCGGCCAACGGCGATCCGGTGAAGCAGCTGGTCGCCACCGTGCGGCAGCAGGTGTTGCCGCACTACCTCGCCCAAGCCGCGGCCCGCACCCGCATTGCGCTCGCCACGACCGCCTCGTTCCACGAGCGGCTGGTGCAGTTCTGGTCCAACCATTTCGCGGTGTCGGTGGACAAGCCGATCGCGCTCGGACTCGCGGGCGCGATGGAGAACGAGGCGATCCGGCCGCACGTGACCGGGCGCTTCCGCGACCTGCTGGTCGCGGTGGAAACACACCCCGCCATGATCACTTACCTCGACAACGAGCGCTCGGCGGGGCCGCATTCGGAGCTCGCCGGCCGCGTCGCGCGCCGCGGCGACCAAGGGGGCGCGACGCGCGTCGGGCTGAACGAGAACCTCGCGCGGGAAATCCTCGAACTCCACACGCTCGGCGTGGACGGCGGCTACACCCAGCAGGACGTGACGACCTTCGCCGCCGTGATCTCGGGTTGGTCGATCGGCGGCGACAACGCCCGCCTCGCGCAGGGCACGCCGGGCGTGTTCCAGTTCCGCGAGGCCATGCACGAGCCGGGCGCGAAGACCGTGCTCGGCAAACGCTATGCGGAGAGCGGGCTCGCGCAGGGCATGGCTGTGCTCGAGGACCTGGCGCGGCAGCCGGCCACCGCGCGTCATCTCGCGACCAAGCTCGCCCGGCACTTCGTGGCCGATGAGCCGTCGCCCGCGCTCATCGAGCATCTCGCGCACCCCTTCCACGCCACAGACGGCGACCTGCCGAGCCTCTACGCCTCCCTGGTGCACTTCGACGGCGCATGGTCGGCCGCGCCGGCCAAGTTCAAGACGCCGCAGGAGTTCGTCTATTCCGCGCTTCGTGCATTCGAGGTGATACCGCAGGCGCCGCGGCAGCTCCTCGCGCCGTTCGAGCTGCTCGGCCAGCCGCACTACAAGCCGGGCTCGCCCGCCGGCTGGCCCGACCGCACGTCGGACTGGGACGGCGCCGATGCGCTCATGAAGCGCATCGAGTGGAGCTCGGCGCTGGCCGGGCGGCTGGGCGATGGGCGCTCGGCGGCGGACGCCGCGCACCAAGCCATCGGCGACCTGCTGTCCGCGCACACGCTGGCCGCGCTCAACCGCGCGGCCTCGGGCTCCCAGGCGCTCGCGCTCCTGCTGATGAGTCCAGAGTTCCAGAGGAGATAGGCGCGATGACGACGCGACGCGAGTTCCTGCGCTTCGGCCTGCACTCGGCCGCGGGTGTTGCCGCCGCCGAGGCACTGCCGATCCTCAGCTTCGCGGCCGGTGAACCGGGCAGCGACGCCCGCCTCGTCGTCGTGCTGCTGCGCGGCGCGCTCGACGGACTGAGCGCCGTGCCGCCCTACGGCGACCCGGCCTACGCCACCGCCCGCCGGCCGATCGCGATCGCCGCGCCCGGCGCAAGCGGCGGGGCGCTCGATCTCGACGGGTTCTTCGGCCTGCATCCCTCGCTCACCGGACTGCACGCGCGCTACCGCGCGGGAGAGCTCATCGTCGTACACGCGGCGGCCACTCCGTATCGCGAACGCTCGCACTTCGACGGGCAGAACGTGCTCGAGAACGGCGGCGCCCGGCCGGCGGGGACGGCGAGCGGCTGGCTGAACCGCGCGCTCGCCGCCCTGCCGCACGTGCAGGCGCCGGCAGGCACGGTGGCACTCGCCGTCGGCCAGAACGTGCCGCTCATCCTGCGCGGCACCGTGCCCGTCGGCAGCTGGGCACCGGCGCGCATGCCGCAGGTCGAGCCGGAGCTCATCACGCGGCTGCGCGATCTCTACTCCAACGACTCGACGCTCGCTGCGCGCCTGGACGAGGCGGTGTCGATCGACGCCCTCGCGGGCGGCGAGATGGGCGCGCCTCACGAAACGGCGTCCATGGCGAAGGGCGCGGGTGGCAACCTCGGCCTCGTGCGGCAGATGGCCACGACCGCCGGACAGATGCTCGCCGCGCCGCAGGGCCCGCGGATCGCGGTGCTCGAGATGACGGGCTGGGACACCCACGCCGGGGAGGGCGGCGCCGAAGGGCAGCTCGCCTATCGCCTGCGCGGGCTCGATGGTGCGATCGATGCGCTGCGCGAGGGCCTCGCCTCGCAGTGGGCCCGCAGCGCCGTGCTGGTGTGCACGGAATTCGGTCGCACGGTGATGGTCAATGGCACCCGCGGCACGGACCACGGCACGGCGGCCGCTGCCTTCCTCGTAGGTGGCGCGGTTCGCGGTGAACGCGTCCTTGCGGACTGGCCAGGCCTTTCGGCGCGCGATCTCCACGAGGGACGCGACCTGCGACCAACCACCGATCTGCGCTCCATCGCCAAGGGCCTGCTTCACGAGCACCTGGGTCTCGGCAGCGGCGCGCTCGAGGAGGTGTTTCCGGACAGCGCCTCGGTGGCTGCGGCGAGCAGCCTGATCCGCAGCTGATTCGCCGCGCCTCGCCAAGTCGCGGCGGGATCGCTGTCAGCCATGCGCGGGCGCGCTGTGCGCCTGGTCTGTTTTCGACTTAAGTAGAAGTCGGTCGTGCCAGAAAGCCGCCGCTCGACGACGGAGCTCGATTATGGGCAAGGCTATCAATGCTGATTCTGCGGCAGATCGTCGCTGATCTCATAGTAGTCACCCTTTTCTGCCACGAAGATGTGCCTCTCGAGGTGCGTCCCGGTGGGCGTGTCGAATGCGCCCATTGCAATAGCGATCCAGTCCCTCGCGGGCGGATCCCAGAACAAGGACGAGCCGCACGTCGCGCAGAAGCCACGCCGTACCTCTGCGGACGATTGGTACCAGGACAAGCTCTCCTGACCCGTAATGACAAGCGCCGCCCGTGGCACATTCGTAGAGGCAAAGTAGTGCCCAGAGTGCTTCCTGCATTGGACACAGTGGCATGCGTCAGGAGCGCCTAAGTCTCCGACGACGGTGAAGCTCACGCGACCGCAGAGGCATGATCCCTTCTTGAGGTCTGACATGTCGATACTGCCGGTACTTCCTCTGGCGGGCTCGATTTGGACTACACCACCGTCTTCAATGCCCGTCAAACGCGCGACCGGAGGAGTGGGAAACGGAACCGACAGGCCGCCTGTGCCGAACCCGGCGGTTCGCGGCTGTCCACAATCCCGCGGCCCCGGAGTATTAAGCTCCGGTGGCCAGAGGCGGTCGTTGCGCGTGCGAGATCCCCAAGCAGACCGAGGCGACCAGCTGGATTTCAGCCAAGCCCCGGCTGCACTGAGAACGAACCCGCCGGCGCGAGCCGAGCGGGTTCATCGTTTGTGCGAGCTGAACGCCTTCATCGTCAAGTCCCTGACCAGCTGCGTCGCCTTCGGATTGGGTAGGCCGTAGCGAGCAAAAAGGGTCAAGTGGCGGCGCATCTCGAGCGCGGCTCCAGACGGGGAATCGGCGCTCTTGCAACATTCCTTCAGCCGGCCATTCAGGTCCGTGGCCACCGCGGCGAGGGGGCGCTTGCGCTCGTCTTCACCGTGCTCCTTCGGCTGGGAGAGGCCCCAGTCAGCGGCCGTTGCAGCGACGTGGTCAAGTCGATGGGTGGGGTGCGTCATGCGTGTAGTTGGTTCACGGTTGGGGCGGAAGTGCCGTGCTCTGTAGCGAGCGCAGATTCCGCTGAAACGGCGTGGGCCACAATCGGGATAAGCCGACCTCGCTCATCGTCTGCCAGTGTTAAGGATTGTCCAGTGACATTTCTCGGCCAAACGGAATGTCGGCGCAACGACTGTTTCGAATGGCGGCTTTCGGGAAACCATTTTGACGTACTGAACTTCCGCTCTTGCCGCGAGCAGACCTGGCCGTCCATAAATATTCCTTCCGAGTGCGCACAATCGTTTCGCGTCCGGTGGGACTTGGCGCGCCCTCAAATCATTGAGGAACTTGAGGGTCAATCCGGGCGACACGCGTGTTCGCAGACGAACCCCCGTCTCCGCTGCGACCTTGCGGCGCACGAGATGCCCCAGCCAACCGCGGGTGGTGTGACCTGGGAATGACCGGCTGCCACGCTGGCTGCAGTAGTCGATCGGCGCGCGTCGTTCTCGCGCGACGTCCGCCGGGCGTCTGCTGCGTGGCCCCGTCTGGCCTAGGCTCGATGCCAGTCCTGCTTGATCAGGTCGGCGCCTTTCTCAGCGATCATGATCGACGGCGCCATGGTGTTGCCGCCGCAGATCTTCGGCATGATCGAGCTGTCGACGACCCGCAGCCCCTCGAGGCCGTACACGCGCAGCCGCGCGTCGACCACCGCATCCGCGCCGCGGCCCATGCGGCTGGTCCCAACCGGGTGGTAGTTGGTACCGACGCGGTTGCGGATCACATCGGCCCAGTCCTCGTCCGTACGGCAGTGACCGGTCAGCAGGTCGCGCTTGATGAGGCCCCGGAAGGTCGGGGTCTGGAAGAACTGCGCCACGCGCTTCACGCCGGCCACGTGCGTGGCGAGGTCCTGCGGATCCGAGTAATAGCAGGGGTCGATCAGCGGCGCATCGGCAAAGTCGGCCGAGGCAAGCTTGACCGTGCCGCGGCTCCGCGGATTGAGCAAGAGCACGTGCGGCGAGATGCCGTGCCGCGCGACGAGCTGCCGGCCGTGGTCGAGCGCGATGGCGACCACGAATTCGTACTGGATCTCGGGCTTCGGGGAATCCGGCGTGAGGCGCAGAAAGCCGTTGAACTCAGCGAAGCAGCTGGTGAGCATGCCGCGCCGCTCGCGCCGGTAACGGCGCACCCACTTCACGAGCTGCACGGCCGCCGTCGGCGACACGCCGAGCAGGTGCGGGTCGGCTGGGATGTGGTAGGCGAGGATGAAGTCGAGGTGGTCCATGAGGTTGCGACCGACCCCGGGCAGGTGGTGGACGACCGGGATACCGAGCGCCTGCAGGTCAGCTCCGTCCCCCACGCCAGAGAGCTGCAGCAGCTTCGGCGAGAGGATGCCGCCGCCGGCCACGATGACCTCGCGCCGCGCGCGCACCGTGCGCCGCTGGCCCGCCGCGATCACCTCGATGCCGACGGCCTTCCGCCCTTCGAAGAGCACGCGCGTGCACTGCGTCTCGGTAAACAGCCTGAGGTTGGCGCGCTTGCCCAGGTACGGGCGGATGTAGGCCTTGTTGACCCCGAAGCGCTCCCCGTTCTTCATCATGACTTGGGAGGTGTTGTAGCCCTCCTGCTCGGCGCCGTTGAAGTCCGGGTTGAAGCGCTCACCGGCCTCGGCGCAGGCCTGCTTGAAAAGTTCGTTGTAGGGGTTGTCGGTGCGCAGGTCCTCAACCCAGCCGGGGCCGTCGTTGCCGTGGTACTGGTCGCGGTGCGCCTGGTTGTTCTCGGCCTTACGGAAGTACGGCAGGACCTCGGCGTAGCTCCACCCCGGGTTGCCGAGCGCGGCCCACTCGTCGTAGTCGCTGGGGTGGCCGCGCATGTAGATGAGCGTGTTGATCGCCGTGCCGCCGCCCAGGCCGCGCCCCAGTGGATGAAAGTCGCGGCGACCGTTGAGTCCGGGCTGAGGCGTGGTGGAGAAGGCCCAGTTGTTCGCGTTCTTACGCGGACCGAGGACGACGGTGCCCACGGGCGCGCAGTCGCCGAGGAGGCCGTGACGGTCGGGGCCCGCCTCGAAGAGCGCGACGCTCACGGAAGGGTCCTCGCTCAGTCGGCTCGCGCTGACGCAGCCGCCGGGGCCGCCGCCCACGACGAGGTAATCGAAGATCTCTTCAGCCATGGTGACATCCCTTCCGGGTCGAGACGGGGCCTGCGGGGTCGAGGTGACCCCAGCGAATTTCGCGAATGGCCAGTGGCATTCTCGGACCGGTCCATCGCGGTGGGAAGGGCCGTCTCACAATGAGTTCGCGCCACGCCGGTGTATCCTCTAGCGCTGCAACGATCGAATCCGTTACATGTCGAATAGGCATGGGTCGAGTTGAGCGGCGCCCTCGTTGGCATGGCTTCCGGCAACGATGTTCCTCCGGGTGTCGGGCAGTGGCCGACCAAACGGCAACGAGGCAGCGGCTCGACGGCGACTACATCTGGCTGAGAATCGATTGCGTGTGCTGAGCGTTGAGGGCGAGGAGTCACGAGGACAACCGGACATGAACACGGGAATGGAGCCAATGCGCGGTGCCGCGCTTGCCCTGGCGCTCACCACCTTCCTCGCACTCCTGTCGGCGTGCGGCGGCAAGAAGGAACCGGCGGCGCCGGCAGTCGCCACGGCGCCAGCGGCCCCGCAGGCACCGGGTGCCGCACCTGAGGCTGCGGGGTCCGCCGCGTCGGTCCCGCAGGTCCTGGCGCGCACCGACCAGGCCTGGTCCGCGGAAGCCCTGGAGGACCTGCTCGCGCCGGTGGCGCTGTACCCGGATGTCGTGCTCGGCCAGATGCTGGTCGCCGCGACCAACCCGCAGGAGGTGCTGGATGCGGGCAACTGGCTGCTGCAGAACCAGGGGCTGAAGAGCAATGCCCTCGACGACGCGGCCGCCAACGTGGGCTTCACCCCACCCGTCCGCGGGCTACTGCAGTCTCCGGAAGTCATCGACATGATGTGCTCGCACATGGCTTGGACCCGGGAGCTCGGCCAGGCCTTCGTCAACGACCAGCCGGGCGTGCTCGATGCCGTGCAGCGACTGCGGGATCAGGCGGTACGGGCGGGCAACTTGCGGAGTTCCGACCAGCTCAAGGTCGACACCCAGGTGCAGGACGGCCAGCAGGTCGTCACTGTCTCGCCACCAAACCCGCAGGTGGTTTACGTGCCCCAGTACGACCCCATGGCCGCCTACGCGCCGGCACCGGTCGTCGCCGAGAACGAGGGCTATAGCACGGACGAGATGGTCACGACGGGCGCGCTCGCGTTCGGTGCCGGCATCCTCATCGGCAATTTCTTCGGCCACGACAACGACGATTACTACCGGCACGGCTACTACCAACCGCGCTACTACGGACCGCCGATGCCGTACTACCCGCCGTACCCGTACCGGCCGCCCTACCACGACAACGGTTACCACCCGAGTAATGGTTACGATCGGCCGCCGCACTACCCGCACCCCTCGAACAGCGGGCCGACCCTCGTCAACCCGAATAGTGGCAGCCAGGGCAGCGGCGGCGATTACTGGCACCGTCACGACAACCCGCCCCCGGCGGGCGCCGGCGCGGGCTCGATAGTGAGCCCGATCACCGGGGCCAGGCCGAGCCGTCCGGGGTTGAGCGGGTCGGGCGTCCAGGCCGGCCGCCAGCCGGGGCAACCACCGACTGCTGCACCCGAAGCTTGGCGGGGCCAGAGCGGCTACCGCGGATCGCCACCGGGAGTCGGGCCGAATCTGCCCGGGCCGACCGCGCCGAACGCTGCACCAACTCGGCCGCCGATGCAGGCGGCACCCCCAGCGTCCTCGGAGGGATGGAAGGGGCAGAGTGGCTACAACGGCACGACACCGTTGGCGAGGCCGCTATCACCCGGCACCACGCCTGAACGTGCGACGCCGTCGTACCGCGAGCCTCCTCGACCGCAGCAGGGTCCATCGCTGGTCACGCCGCCACGGCCCGCGCCGACCACCCTGCCACCACCGACACCAGCCTTCCGTGAGCCGCCGAAGCCGCAGCAGCAGGCCCCGTCCATCTTCACGAGGCCACAATCGGCACCGGCCACAGCGGCGCCACCGTCGCCACCGGCTTATCGCGAACCGCCGAAGCCGCAGCAGAGCACGTCCCCTTTCACCAGACCGCAGCCGGCGCCGGCCACGGCGGCTCCGCCGCCAGCCGCCATGCCGGCTCCTGTGCAGGCACCGAGTCCGGCCCCCAAGCCAGCCGCTCCGGTGAACGCGCCGAGCCAGCCAAAACCAGCGCCGGCGAAGCCGCTCACGATCGAGCCGCCTTCCTTCAACCGATAGGGCGACTCGCCGCCGTCGAAGCATCCGAGAACCAGTTGGGAGCCGCGATGAAGACTGTCGTTCTTGCGCTTGCGATCGGTCTTGCATTCACCTCGAAGCTCGGTCTGGCGGAACCGGCCAGGGTCGTCGACGAGGCGGGCGAGAAACCCTACGCCGCGCCAGTCAAGGGCGAAGTGACTCCCGCCGCCAGGGGGTACTCGCCCTACGCCGGCCGCAAGTACCCGACCCGCGTGTACTGGGGCGACACGCATCACCACACTGCGAACTCCGGCGATGCATTCGCGGCCGGCGATCGCCTGACGCCGGAGGACTCCTATCGCTTCGCACGTGGCGAGGAGGTCGTCTCTTCCACCGGCATCCCGGTGAAGCTGTCTCGACCACTCGACTTCCTCGTGGTCTCCGACCACGCCGAGGGCCTCGGCCTGATGCAGGAAGTCTACCAAGGCAATCCCGCCTTCATCTCGGACCCGACGCTGGCCCGCTGGAACAGGGCCATGAGAGCCGGCGGCGAGGAGGCGGCCGGTGCACAGAACGAGGTGGTCAACGCCCAGGCCACGGGCACTCTGCCCGGCCCGATCAAGAACCCGACGGTCATCGGTCCGATCATGAAATCCGTCTGGCAGCGGTACTTGGAGACCGCCGAGAAGTACAACGAGCCCGGCCGCTTCACCGCCATGATCGGCTTCGAGTGGACCTCGGTGCCGGGCGGCAACAACCTGCATCGCAATGTGCTGTTTCGCGACGGCAAGGACAAGGCCGGCCAGGTCTTCCCGTTCTCGGCATGGCAGAGCGAGGACCCGGAGAGACTCTGGGCGTGGATGGACGAATACGAGAAGAAGACGGGCGGCAAGCTGCTGGCCATCCCGCACAACGCCAACCTCTCGAACGGACGCATGTTCGAGCTCACGGACTTCTCCGGCCAGCCGATTACGCGCAACTACGCCGAGCGACGCGCGCGCTGGGAAGTGCTGCAGGAAATCGTGCAGACCAAGGGCAACAGCGAGACGCATCCCGGCTTGTCGCCCAACGACGAGTTTGCGGGGGACCTCGGTGTCGAGGGCTGGGAGTACGGCAATCTCACGCTCACGGACCAGCCCTTGTCGCGGGAGATGATGCCGACCAACTACCTGCGTGGTGGCCTGATGCGCGGCCTCGAGCAGGAAGCGAAGCTGGGCGTGAACCCGTTCAAGTTCGGGATCATCGGCAGCACCGACGTGCACAACTCGCTCACCGCGATCGAGGAGGACAACTACTTCGGCAAGATGCCCTATCAGGAGCCGAGTCCGACCCGTTGGGAGCACGTGTCGAAGGAGGGCTTCGGCAAGACGCGCTACACGTGGCACTACCTCGCCGCCGGTTACGCCGCCGTCTGGGCAACCGAGAACACCCGCGAGGCGCTCTGGGACGCCATGATGCGCAAGGAGACTTACGGCACCACTGGCACGCGCATGACAGTGCGGTTCTTCGGTGGGTGGGAATACCAGCCGGCGGATGCACGCAGCCGCGATCTTGCCGGCATCGGATACGCCAAGGGTGTGCCGATGGGCGGCGATTTGTCGAAGGCGCCCGCGGGCAAGAGGCCGACGTTCCTGGTTGCCGCGATGAAGGACCCGTTATTCGGAAACCTCGACCGCGTACAGATCGTGAAGGGCTGGCTCGCCAGGGACGGCAAGGCACAGGAGCGGGTCTATGACGTCGCGTGGTCGGGCAACCGCAAGCCCGATCCGAAGACGGGCAAGCTGCCGGCGGTCGGCAACACGGTCGACGTCGCGACGGCCACGTGGACCAACACCATTGGCGCGCCGGAACTTTTGACCGTCTGGAAGGACCCGAACTTCGACCCGAAGGCCCGCGCGTTCTACTACGCGCGGGTCATCGAGATCCCGACGCCTCGCTGGACCGACTACGACACCGTGCGCTTCAACATCAGAATGTCACCCGAGGTCCCGATGACGCAGCAGGAGCGCGCCTGGACCTCGCCGATCTGGTACACGCCCTGACGCTCGAGGGTTCGGCGACGGATCTGCCCAAGATTCCCGGACTTCGCGGGGTTCTCGTCGCTCTGTAGACGGGCGTGATCCGGCCATCACCTTCCGTTCGCTGAAGGCGCCTGATAGTGCCGGAGCGGCACAGCATTGAATCCCGGTCATGCGCCACGACGAATGGAACGATTCGTATCCCGGTCGTTTGCGGTGGGATTGAGTGCATCTTCCGCTAGACTGGTCGCCGATTTCCGGCGCCCCGCCGCGCCCCTGGAGAACACTGCCGATGGACAGCCTGTTTGAGCCGGTGACATTCGCCGGCCTTGCCCTGAAGAACCGCATCGCCATGGCGCCGCTCACCCGGAACCGCGCCGACGCGATGGGGGTGCCGAAACCCATCGTGGTGGAGTACTACGCCCAGCGCGCGGGCGCCGGCCTCATCATCTCGGAAGGGACGCAGCCGAGCTTCGCGGGCCAGGGCTACTGCCGCACGCCGGGGATCCACACCGCGGAGCAGATCGCCGCCTGGAAGCGCGTGACGGACGCCGTGCACGCGAAGGGCGGCAGGATGTTCCTGCAGCTCATGCACACCGGGCGAATTGCCCATCCGCTCAACCGCCAGATCGCAGACGCGCCGGTCGCGCCATCGGCCGTGCGGCCTGCCGGGCAGATGTGGACCGACCAGCAACAGCTGCAGGACTTTCCCACCCCGCGCGCGCTCGACACGAGCGAGCTCGCCGGCGTCGTCGAGGAGTTCGTGGCGGCTTCGCGCAACGCCATCGCCGCGGGCTTCGAGGGCGTCGAGCTGCACGCGGCGAACGGCTACCTGCTGAACCAGTTCCTCGCCTCCAATACCAACCTGCGCACCGACGGCTACGGCAGTTCGGTGAATGGCCGCATCCGCTTCGTCGTGGAGACGGTGGAGGCGGTCGCCGCCGCCATCGGCGCGGCGCGCACCGGCATCCGCGTCTCGCCCGGTCACATGTTCAACGACCTGGTCGATGCCAATCCGCTCGAGACGCACCGCGCGCTGCTGCGGGCGCTGCCGACCGCGCAGATGGCGTACGTGCACCTCATGCTGCCCGACGCCTTCAGTCCGCAGCTCAATAACGCCGGCGACCCGCAGGCGCTGATCCCGGCGCTGCGGCCTCTCGTCCAGGGGTCGCTGATCGCGGCGGGCAACCTCACGGCGGCAAGTGCACAGGCGTTGCTCGACGCCGGCCAGCTCCAGCTCGCCGTGTTCGGCCGGCCGTTCATCGCCAATCCCGACTTGGTCGAGCGCCTGAAGGGTGGTGCACCGCTGGCCGCACCGCGCGAGGAGTACTTCTACACGCCGGGGCCGGAGGGCTACACGGACTATCCGCCGATGGGCGCCTGAGGCAGGCAGCGGCCAGGACCGCGCGCCTGAGCCGCGTCGGTCGTCCGCGGACCTGCCCGATCAGTCGATCGGCCAGGTCAGTGGCCTCACGACCTTCGGCTCGGTCCGCGGTGCCGCTGTCTTGCGCGGCGGCCGCCCATCGACCGCGCGCCACCAGGGCGAGACCCGCTCCACGTGGGCCGGTTCCACGGGCTCGCCGAGCCGTGGCATGACGAGCGGAACGCCGCGCTTCGGACCGAGTGCGAGTAGCGTCTCCGCCGGATCGTCCCAGGCGTGCATCGCAAGGCTGAACGTGCCCCAGTGCACCGGCAGGAACGCGCCCCCGCCGAGCAACTCCCAGGCCTCGAGTGCATTCTCGGGACCCAGATGGATGTGGCCCCAAGCGGGATGGAACGCGCCGACCTCGAGCAACACCAAGTCGAATGGGCCGAGTCGCTCGCGAATCACCGCGTACTCGGTCGTGAGCCCCGTGTCGCCGCTGAAGAATACTGAGTGGCGCCGTGAGCGCAGCACCATCGACGACCACAGCGTCGAGTTGCGGCTGCGCAGCCCGCGCCCGGAGAAATGCTGCGACGGCGCCGCCGTCACCGTGAGATCCGCCTTCGGCAGCGAATACGACTCCCACCAGTCGAGTTCGACGATCCGCTCGGGCGGCACGCCCCAGGCCTGGAGGTGGGCACCGACGCCGAGCGAGGTCACGAACGGCACGTCGTGTTGAACGAGCTCGCGAATCGTGTGGTAGTCAAGGTGATCGTAGTGATCGTGCGAAACGACGACTACGTCCAGGGGCGGCAGGGCGCGGAGCGTGACCGGCACCGGCTGGAAGCGCTTAGGTCCCGCCCAACGGGTGGGCGAGGCTCGCGGGCCCCATACCGGGTCGGTGAGCACGCGCACCCCGTCGATCTCGATCAGTACCGTGGAGTGCCCGAGCCAGGTCGCCCGCAGGCCGCTGCGCGCCCGCTTCGACCACTGCGGCCTCGGGTCGAGCGCTGGCAGCGGTCCCTGGGGCGCGCGCCGACTGCCCTCGAACAGGAACGCGCTCAGGGTGGGTGCGGCGACGTTGGGATTCAGCAGCCGCGGCAGCAGGGGATGCATGTTGCGGAAACTGCGGCCGTCCCACAGCGGGGAGGCCTGGATGCGCTCGAGCCGCAGGCCGTCCGGTTTCATGCCGAATGCATTCATCGCAGCGTGACCCAGGCGCGCACGCGCGCCAATCTTGAGTTCGGGACCGAGGGGCGGAGTCTTGGGGCTCGACGCCCGGGTTGCAACCCCGAGGGCGTGATCCTTTGCCTGTTCGTGAGTTAGGTGCGGTCGGTTTACGGGGCGCGCTCACCTGCAGAAGCGACACGCCGCGGCGGTTCATTCTATGCTTGTCGGGGCAAGGCCCGCGCGCACAGACTTACGGACGTACCGATGCACGCGCACGAGCGGTGCGGCTGGCGGAATCCCGGCTAACCTGAGCTCGTGCCGGAGCGCATGGTTGCCGTCCTGCCCCACCCAACCTCGATGAACCTCCCTGACATCACCCGCGAGCTGCAGCACAACGCCTTCCTGGTGGTCTTCATCAACGTGCTGCTCGAGCAACTCGGGCTGCCGCTGCCCGCCGTACCGGCGCTCTTGGTGGCGGGCAGTCTCGCGATGACCCTCGGCCAGGCCGCCGAGGTGCTCGTGGCCGCGGTCGTCGCCTCCCTGATCGCGGATGGCCTGTGGTTCTGGGTGGGGTCTCTGTTCGGCTACCGCGTGCTCACCGGACTGTGCCGGCTGTCGATCAATCCGGGTTCGTGCGTCTCGCAGACTGAAGCCCGGTTCGTCCGCTGGGGCCTGCCGTCGCTGCTGCTCGCGAAATTCATCCCCGGCTTCTCGACCGTGGCGCCGCCCATTGCCGGTGCGCTGCGCATGTCCCGCGGTGGGTTTCTGCTGGCCGCCGGAGGCGGGGCCGCACTCTGGGCCGGCATCGCGATCGGCGCGGGCTGGATGCTCCGCGGCGCCGTGCCCGGGGCGCTCGCCGCACTCGATCGGCACGCCGGCGGGGTTGCGGCGATTGTCGCGCTCGGGTTCAGCCTGTGGTTCGGCTGGAAGCTGTGGCGCAAGCACCAGTTCCGCAAGTCGAGCGTACTGCCGCACGTCACGGCGGCGGAGCTCCTCGAGGCGATGGCCGGTGCCGAACCGCCACGCGTGCTCGACCTGCGTGGCGCACTGATGCGCGCCGAGGCCGGGCCCATTCCCGGCGCAATCGCCGCAGAACACGACCGGCTGCACGAGGCGGTCGCGGACTGGCCCCGCGACCGGCCGATTGTGACGCTGTGCGCGTGCCCGGAGGACGCCGGCGCGATCCAGGCGGCCCGTCGTCTTCTCGACAGCGGCTTTCGATCGGTGCGCCCGCTGGCCGGCGGCTGGGAGGCCTGGCGCGCGGCGACCGGCCAGGAAGGCGCAGCATCGCGAGACTCCGCCGGGGCCGGCACGTAGCAGGCCGCGCGCCCCGCCCGGCGGTTACTCAGTAGACGGGCACCTCGACCGCGCGCAGGCCGAATACCAGGACTTCGGCGGCCTCGCCGCGACCGAACTCGAGTTCGCGGACTTGGCGCAGCCGTGCGCCGTCGCCGGCCTCGAGCCTCTGCCCGTTGAGCTCGAGCGCGCCGCGCGCGACGTGGACGTAGGCGTAGCGATCGGCCGGTAGCACCAGGTCCGAGCGCTCCTCGCCGTCGAACAGGCCCGCGTACACGCGGGCGTCCTGATAGACCGACAGCGAACCCTCCGCACCGTCCGGCGAGATGATTAGGCGCAGCGTTCCGCGCTTGCTCATGGCGTCAAAGTGCTGTTGCTGATAGCGGGGCGTAACGCCCCGGCGGTCGGGAACGATCCAGATCTGCAGGAAGTGCACCGGTTCCGCGGTCGAGCCGTTGTACTCGCTGTGGAGGATGCCGGTGCCGGCGCTCATCATCTGCACATCCCCCGGGCGTATGACCGAACCCGTGCCCATCGAGTCGCGGTGCTCGAGCGCGCCCTCGAGCACGTACGAGAATATCTCCATGTCCCTGTGGGGATGGGTACCGAAGCCGCGGCCGGGCTGCACACGATCGTCGTTGATCACCAGGAGGTCGGAGAACCCAATCTGCTGTGGGTCGTGATAGCTGCCGAAGGAGAACGTGTGGCGCGAGTAGAGCCAGCCGAAGTCGGCTACGCCGCGCTGTCCTGACTGCCTGATCTCTAGCATTGCTGGCCTCTGTCGATACTGTTGCCGCGGAAGCGGCGTTGCGTTACTGCTTCTCCGCCTCGAACGAGACCGTGATGATCACGTCGTCGCCGATGTTCGGCGCGTACATGCCCGCGTTGCCCTGCGCGGTCCGTGTAATGGGCGGTCGTCATTGCAGTGCTCCCGCGGACTCGCCGAACGCGTAGGCGTCCATCGCGAGCACGTAGTCGTCGATCCCGGCATGGATGCGGGCGACCTCGAAGTCCTCGCCGGCCGCGCCGAGCGCGATGTACAGCGGCAGCAAGTGTTCCTCCGTCGGGTGCGCACGCTTGGCGCTCGGCGCCGTCCGCCGGTAATCGAGCAGGCTCGCGAGGTCATGCGCGGCGAGGCGCTCCGCGAACCAGTCGGCGAACTCGCGCACATAGGTGGGCGTGACGCCGTTGCGGGAGGCGGCGAAATAGTCGTGCAGGTTGTGCGTGAGGTTGCCGGAGGCGACGAGGAGCAGCCCGCGGCTGCGCAGCGAGGCGAGTGCGCGACCGAGGCCAAGGGCGTAGGCCGGACCGAGGTGCGGTTGGAGGGACAGCGGTACCACCGGCACGTCTGCGTCGGGGAACATGAGCCGCAGTGGCACCCAGGCGCCGTGATCAAGGCCGCGCTCGGAATCGAACTGGACGGGCAGCCCGGCGTCGGTGAGCGCCGCGGCCACCTCGCGGGCCACCTCCGGGCAACCCGTCGCGGGGTAGCGAATCGTGTACAGCTCGCTCGGGAAGCCGGCGAAGTCGTGGATGGTCTCGAGACGCGAGGCGGTCCCGACCGTGGGGACCTCGGTCCCCCAGTGGGCACTCACCGCCACGATAGCTCGCGGTCGCGGCAGGTGCCCCGCGTACTGCGCCAGCGCGGCGCCGGCCGCGCCCGGGCGCAGGGCCATGGTCGGGGCGCCGTGCGGGACGAAGAGGGCGGGTTGGCGGGTGTCAGTCATGCGTGCTCTCCAGTAAGGGACGTACTGTAGGCTAGCCGGCAAATCCGAAATAGCCGACAATGCGGGCTTCTCTGTTGCTTTTGGCACAACAATGGATCGCCTGCAGGCCATGCGGACCTTCGTGCGGGTCGCGGAACTCGGCAGCTTCTCGGCGGTGGCGTACCAGCTCGGTGTAGCGCGTTCCGTGGTGACGCGCCAGGTGGCGAGCCTCGAGCGATCGCTCGGCGCAAAGCTCATGGTGCGCAGCACTCGCCGCCTCGCCCTGACCTCCGCGGGCACGAGCTACCTCGAAAAGTGCCGCGTCATCCTCAACCTCGTGGACGCCGCGGAGACGGACGTCGCCGAGGAACGCGCCAGCGTCCGCGGCAACATCCGCATGGGTCTGCCGCTCACCTTCGGACTGAAGCGCCTCGCGCCGCTGCTGCTCGAGTTCGCCGAGGCGCACTCCGAGGTGGCCTTCGACATGGACTTCACAGACCGCCGCGTAAACCTGATCGAGGAGGGCTTCGACGTCTCGGTGCGCATCACGGGCCGGTTGAACCCCGGCGACGTCGTGCGGCGCCTCGGCAGCTGCACGCTGATGGCGGTTGCCTCCCCCGAGTACCTCGCGCGCCACGGCACCCCGCGCACGCCGGCCGAGCTCGCCGGCCACGAGTGCCTCGGCTACACCGACGACCCGAATCCCGGCGCCTGGCAGTTCACGGTGGGCGAACGGCTCGAGACGGTGCACGTCCGCTGCCGGGTGAACGGCAACAACGGTGACGTGCTGGTGGCCGGCGCCGCGCGCGGCCTCGGCATCACGCTGCAACCCGACTTCATCGTGGCGCCCTACCTCGAGGACGGGCGGTTGGTGCAGATCCTGGGCGAGTTCTCGACGCAGGAACTGGGCGTGTACGCGCTCCTGCCGAGCGGACGCTACCTCCCGTATCGCGTGCGCGTGCTCATCGATTTCCTGGCGGAACGCCTCCACGCGAACGAGCCGACTAAAGAGACGGCACGCACGCCGCGTACAGCGCCACGGCCCGGCGGTCGCTCACCGCGCCGGGCGCACAACTAGCGGTGTCGCGTGCGGGCGCCCCGGCGCATTCCGCGCGTTGTGGATGCGACCTACGCCGCTTGTAGCTGTGTCGTCGCCTTCCCGATCAGGATCTCGCGCGGGCCGTCGAACAACGGGACGCCCGGCACCGTGAACGGACCGAGCAGCGAGGAGGCGGCGAGGGCTTCCGGCGAGACCGGCTGCCCTTGCAGGCGATGCACGAACGCGGCGAGGTCGAGCGCGTTCTCAGCACAACGCCCCTCGTCGGGCCGGTCGGTGCGGAACTCGTGCACGATCAGCACCGCGAAGTCCGTCCCATGGCGCTGCGCGAGTGCGAGCGTGCCGGCGGCGGCGGTCAGGAGCTGGTAGCGGAGCGTACCGACCCGCGGCGCGTCCTCCTCGTCGCGCGCCGCGAACAGCGCCCGCGCCAGATCCTCGATGCGGCCGATACCCTGGCTGCGTGGCGTCTCGGTGTTGCGCTCGAGTGCGTCGACGAAGGTGTCTGCAACCGTGGCGCCGAAGGCCCCGTCCGCCTTGGCTTCGATGGTCACCGCGACCGTCCCCGCCGCGGATGTGCCGACGAAGGCGAGGTCGGCGTTGCGCGGCTCGCCGAAGCGCTTGTCGAAGCGGATGGGGTGCTCGGGCCAGACCGCATCGACGGCGAGCCCGCGGGTCTCGGCGCGCGAGTCGAGCAACAGCCGCACGTCCGCTGGCATGGCCGGGCCCTCGGCCCGGCACCAAGCCCGCGCGAGTTCGTAGGCGCTGCGCCCCGGCTTCCAGTGCTTGCGGGACTTGGGTCCGGCGTGCTCCTCCCACTCGGCCAGGGTCCGGATCGAATGGCCGTTCTTCTCAATCCGCATCGTGGCAACCTCGGTGCGCCACACCGCCCGGTGATCGACCGACGAGGGGAGGAGGGGTGGGCAGGAACATGGTCGGAACTCGCTCCGCCGTGCCGGCGGACTAGACCCGAATTCAGGTTGGTGGACGACGCGGCGGAGCGATCGCGCAACTAAGAGGTCAAGCGCGCGAGAGCATTCTGCGCAGGAGAAAGCCCGCGGCGCAAGACACCGGCGGATGTTCGCGTGGATTCTCTGAGTCGCCGCGCAATCGCGACGGCCCGGGCGATCACTGCAGCGACTTGAACCTGCGGTTCGCGAGGAAGGGATCCAACCGCGCCAGCAGTTGGTACGCAACGTACGAGCGCAGGCGCTGCCACCACGTCCGCTTCCGCGTCCAGCGCTCCAGTTCGAGCTCGTCCGACCGCGCCACGTCGGCGGCAAATTCTTCACGCAGGCGCGAGGCGAGCTCCCGCGAGCGCACGCGCAACAGCAGCTCGAAATTGATGCGCAGGCTGCGCGCGTCGAGGTTGGCCGAGCCGACGTAGACCACGTCGTCTGCGACGACCAGTTTGGCGTGCATGATCTGCGGCCGATAGCGGTGCAGCCGGATCCCGGCGCGCAGCAGTCGTGCGAAGTGGTATTCGCTCGCCCAGCCGGCGGTCGGGACGTCCGAGCGGGCACTCAGCACGATGCTGGCCTCGCCTGCTCGCGCGGCAACGCGCAGTGCCTTGCGCAGCCGGCGGGAGGGGAGGAAGTAGGCCGCCCAGGCGAAGCAGCACCGCGCGGCGCGGATGTCGCGCGCAAGGCGGCTGCGCATCTCGGCGGTGGGGCAACCGGAGCCGGACAGCAACAGCTCGGCGTCGGGTACGCCCGCGCTCGCGCCGCGAGCCCTCGGCCGCCGCGTCCAGAACTGGCGGATCTGGCGGCGTCCGAACGGCGCCAGCTCCCACATGCGCTCGAAACTCTCGGCCAGCGCGCGGACCACACCGCCGTCGACCTCGACCGCGAAGTCCCGCCAGCCCCGCGCCACGCCGTCGCCGTCGTACTCCTCGGCAATGTTGAGGCCGCCAACCACGGCCGTGCCATCGCAGCGCAGGAGCTTGCGGTGATTGCGGAAGCTGAGCCGCAGCAGCCGCTTGGGGTTGAACCAGAGGACCTTGGCACCAGATGCGGTCAGTGACGCGAAATAGCCCGCGGGCAGTGACTCCGAGCCGTACGCATCCACCAGAACCCGGACACGCACGCCGCGCCCGGCCGCGGCTGTGAGCGCGCTCCTGAAGCCGTCGCCGATGGCATCGGCCCGGTAGATGTAGGTTTCGAGATCGACGGATTCCCGGGCGGCGTCGATGAGTTCGAGCATGCGGTCATAGGCGGCTGTGCCGCCCACCAGCAGCGTGCAGCGATGTCCGACTCCGACCGCCTCGGTGGGCATCAGGTCGCTTCCATGAGCGCCCGCCGGCGCAGGTTGCGGCGCCTCGGCGACAGCGTCACCGGCAGCGAGGGGTGCGTTCTTGTCTTGAATCAGCCCCATCACCGCTACGTTCCGAGCTTGGCCAGCCTCAGGACATGCTCGAGCGCCTCGAGAAACCGCGATCGGTCCTTCGGACCGAATGGAGGCGGGCCACCACCGCCCACGCCATACGCCCGCTGGTCAGCCAGCAACTCGCGTGTGGCGAGCGCAGCTCCAATGTTGTCGTCCGTAAATGGCTTGCCCGACGGCCCGAGCACGCGCGCGCCGGCCTTGAGACAGCGTGAAGCCAAGGGAATGTCCGCCGTGACGACTACGTCATTGCGCTCGACGCGCTCTACGATCCAGTCGTCGGCTGCGTCGAACGAGCCCGACACCACGTGCATGCGGACCCTCGGTGCCCGCGGCAACACCATCCAGGCATTTGCGACGAACACGACGGGCAGCCCGTGGCGCTCCGCGACCTTCACCGTTTCTGCCTTCACGGGACAGGCGTCGGCGTCGACGTAGACGTGCGGACCCGGACTCATCGTCGGCTGATCATTGGTGTCGAGGGGGGAGGGTGGCGCGGGAATCTCGTCCCGCCGCGTCGTTGGACTAGACCCGTGGTCGGGCTGATGGACAATGCGGCGGACCGAGCGTGCAATGAGTAGTCATGCGCGAACGCATTCTGTGCATTCGCCAGGCGCGCGTCCAGCCGGTCGCGCGGCAGGAGAGCGCTGACTTCATCGCGACCGTACCCACGGCGACATCCAGCCACAAGCCGATGTTCAGGTGCACGGACTCATTCGCAGGTTCGTTGTCGCTTCACCAGACGAAGACAATGATTTGCCAGCGGCACCCGGCTGGAATCGATCGACACGTGCAACTCATGGTCCACATCGCACATTTCGTCGCAATTCATCACCCGGCACGCAACCTGCAACCCCCCTGCAGCATCTCAACACCATGATTCGCGTCGCGCCAGGTGGGCGCACCAAGGAGGATAGTCATGGACATCGTTGCTACGGTGATGCTCGGTCCTATCGTTCTCTACATGCTCCAGCAGGTCGACGACCTGAGACATTGATCGGAAGACCTTAAGGGCAGGGCAGTTGCGACCGCGCCCGTCATCAGCGCGGACGCATCTGCCAGAAGGCGGCCGAACGGCAAGCCCGACGCGGGGAAGCGGCAACGCAATCGCGTCCGATAGGCACGGCGGCGGAGGGCTCCTCACTCGCGCGCGGCCAACCGTCCTCGCAACCACCTTGCCACCTTGGCTATTTCAGCCGCGCACACCTCGTGCTGCATCGGATACTCGTGCCACTCGAGCGCGTAGCCCTTTGCCATGAGCGCGTCGCGTGCTTCCAGACCTAACCCGATCGGCACGACCGGGTCCATTCGACCGTGACACATCAGGATCGGCACGTCCAAATTGGCGGCCGACTTCTCCGCCGCGAGCGTTTCCAGAAACGGCAGGTAACAGGACAGCGCGAGAAGACCACCCAACCGCTCCGGAAACCGCAGCCCCGCGTGCAGCGCCACGGCACCGCCCTGCGAGAACCCGGCCAGCACTACGCGTGAGGACGGCACTCCGAGCGCGATCTCATTGCGAAGGTAGTCGTTGACGCGTCGCGCGGACTCCTCGAGTCCCGCGGCATGGGCACGACCCTCTGGCGCAAATGACTTGATGTCGTACCAGGCACGCATCACGTAACCGTTGTTGACGGTGACCGGCCTGAGCGGCGCGTGCGGGAACACAAAACGAACCGGCAAAGACTCCGGCAATTCGAGCTCGTCAACGATCGGTACGAAGTCCCAACCGTCCGCCCCGAGACCGTGCAGCAGGATCACGCTCGCCGCGGGGGGCTCAGCAGGCTCGAGGGTGACCTCGTCCTCGGTCGGGCGCTGCGAGTGCTTCACGCCGGCCTATTGCCCGGCTGCTCGACGCCCATTTTCGCGCGCAGGAACTCGACGAACCCGCGGCACTTGGTCGCAAGCCAGCGGATTCGCGTGCCGCCCGGTTCGAGCGGGGCGTACGGCAGCAGCAGCATCAGGCCCAGGTACACGAGGATCATCCCGCCACCGGTGCCGAGTAACAGCAGCACCGCGATGACCCGCAGCAGCGCCACGTTCAGTCCGAAATATCGCGCGAGCCCCTGGCACACGCCGCTGATAACGGCGCCTTCGCTCACCTGCTGCAGCGGCCGCGGTGCATCCCGCGTCGTCGGCTTCGATGAAGTGCCGGCGCCCGGCACCTGCACCGACCCGATCTCCTCGAGCGCCGGTTCCAATTCTGCCAGTGTCACGACACTTTGACCTGTTCGCAGGCGACGCGTGCACTGCTCGGCCACGGCCTGCTCCAAGTCACTCAGGATCTCCTGCGGATCGGGGTCACCCTCGAGCATGCTCGCCGACTCGGCGAGGTACCTTTCGAGACGCAAATGCGCCGCCTCGTCGAATCGAAGAACGCTGCGATTCAGACGGACCGTGGTGGATATGCGTTGCATGGCTCATCGTCCGATGTCGGCAATGGTGCGGTTAATCTGACTCCAGTACTCGTCAAGCGCGGCAAGCTGCGTCCTGCCGGCCTCTGTCAGACGGTAGTACTTCCGGGGCGGACCCGCGTCCGATTCCTTCCACTCATACAGTACGAGATCCTCGCGGCGAAGTTTGCTAAGCAGGGGATAGAGCGTTCCTTCCTGTGTGGCGAACTCGGTACCCGCGAGCCGGCGCAGGATGTCCGGCACGTACACGCTGCTACCGCCAACGATCTTCAACACCAGGAACTCGAGGAGTCCCTTGCGGATCGGAGCGAGCTTGGATTCGGTGGCCATATTCGCAGAGCAGGTACCTTCGCGTGGCAAGGTACCTGCTTTGGCGAATACCGTCAATTGCCCTGTCCGGTTTGGGTCAACGCGCGCCGGAAGTGTGAATTGCCCCCCCTTCCCGCGGACAAGCTCAAGCCACTTGCCAAGGCACCCGAATCAGGCCAAACGGCCGGAGCGAGGATGGCGAGTTCTTGTGCGGAATGTGAGTCGATCTCCTTCGAATTAGCTGTCATCGCTCTCTAGTACGCATAATAAAGATTATGTTAAATTTGATAACGATTGCCGCATAGTTTGACCGCCAGCTCTGCTGTCGCCCCTACGGATCTTGAGCAACTGGTCTGAAACTTCAGTAACCGCCTAAATTGCGGACAACCTAACTTGGGTTGGCCGCCGGGCATCTGCGGGTCTGTAGGTTCGCGCGAACGAGTCTCTGGAGCTGCAGCGCGGCATTCGCTGGCGGCCTTGTGGACGGCAAATCGATCCGTTGGCTGATCGCGCGTAGCGCGACCTGCAACTAAGCACGCGTCACGCCCTCATCAGGAACCTCCACCGGCGACAGCCTGAGGGACCTCAGCGAGTCTCCGTCGCCTGCGAACCTGATGTCGCATCGCGTAGGCGGCCAGCAGTGCGCCAACACTCGCCAGGCCGAAGAGCAGAGGTGCGCGTTGTTCAGGAATGAACCCCATCGCGGCCAAGATGCAAGCCATGCCCGCAATCGCCAGCCAGGTGAGGTATGGATAGCCCCACATGCGGAAAACCAGTTTCTGCGGCGCCTCCCGCTCGAGGCGGCGACGGAGGCCCAACTCCGAAACCGCGATCAGTACATAAACGAAGACGGCTACGGTTCCGTAGGAGTTCACCAGAAACGCAAAGACCGTGTCCGGCGAGACGTAACTCATGATCACGGCAACGTAACCGAACAACGTGCCGGCCACGATTGCGGCAACCGGGACGCCGCGCGAGCCGACCGTTGCGAAGGCCCGCGGCGCATCACCCCGCAAGGCAAGCGCCATCAGCATTCGCGACGAACCGAAGATGCCCGAATTCAGCGCAGAGAGCACGGCCGTGAGGATGACGGCATTCATGACGTCGGCCGCCCCCGGGATTCCCATGACTTCGAGCGCGCTGACGTAGGGTCGCGACATCTTCTCCGGATCGTTCCACGGCACGATGCAGACGACGAGGAAGATGGAGCCGACGTAGAACAACAGGACGCGCGATATCACCGATTGCGCGGCGCGGGCCACGGCGCGCGCCGGTTCAGACGACTCTGCGGCCGCGATCGTGACGAGTTCGGCGCCGAAGTAGAAACCCGTCGCGGCCACTGCCCCGGCCAACACGGGCCCGATGCCGTTCGGCGCAAACCCGCCATTGTCGGTGAGGTTTGCAAAGCCGCCGGCGGCTGCCGGCCAGAGGCCGAGCACGAAGGCGCCACCCGCCAGCAGGAAGACGACGATGGCCGCCACCTTGATGGACGCGAACCAGAACTCCGTCTCGCCCCACGACCGGACCGACAGCAGGTTGACGAACATGAACAGCGCCGTAAGTCCCAGTGTGCAGACCCACGGCGTGATATTCGGATACCAATAGGCCAATAGCCTCGCGCCGGCCACCGCTTCAAGCGCGACCACGATGATCCAGAAGTACCAGTACATCCAGCCGGTGAGAAACCCGGCTAGGTCACCCAAGGCCAGTCGGCTGTACTCGTAGAAGCCGCCAACACCCGGGAATGCGACAGCCATTTCCCCAAGCATTCGGATGACGAGCACGACCAGCCCCCCGGTGAGCGCAAACGATACGACGGCAGCGGGCCCCGCCGACTGGACGACGACGCCACTACCAACGAACAATCCGGCGCCGATCACCCCGCCGAGGGCGATCATCTGAACGTGCCGGTTCCTCAGCGTCCGCTGCAGGCCACCCGTGTCGTTGCTGGTTGGTGTCGCCAACACTCACCTCGCACAATGCTATGCAGGCAGTCCGATGCGGCTCGCCTGGCAGTCGGCGTGCTGATGATCATGGGGCGCTTGATCCTGCCGATCACCTTCACACATCGGAGCATCCGCTACGCAGCACGCCACTTTGACTCGCCACTGTCGCACGGAGGTCCTATCACCGCCGTCAGCGGACCACTGAGCGCGATCATGCGTCTGTTTCTATCGAGTTTCGGTTACCAAAGTTCGATGGGGGCGACGGTTGACACGCAATTACGTCCGTAATAACCCGCCCCATGATGAAACTCAAGCGCATCGCCATCGGCAACTCTGCGGGCGTCGTCTTCCCACAAAGGCACTGACGCGACTGAAAGTCGACAAGGGCGACGGTGTCTACCTGACCGAAGCCCCACACGGATATCGGCTGACTCCGTACAACCCGAGTTCGAGTCGCAGATGACCGCCGCACGCAAGATCATGAAGAAGCGTCGCGCAGCGCTGCGCCAACTTGCCAAGTAGCCAAGGCTGGCGCAATGTCCGAGCCCGCCTGGCTCGAACTGGAGGTTGTGCTCGCCATTCATGACGAGCAGCTCGCCGAACACGGTGGCCAGCCCGGCGTCCGCGACCATGAACTCCTTGAGTCCCCGCTGCCAAGCCCACGCAATCAGTTCGCCCACGGCGAATTGTCTGTCGTGCGCCTCGTGGCGAGCTACGCCTTTGGCATCTCTCGCAACCACACATTCCTGGACAGCAACAAACGCACCACCCTCGTGGTTGCCGAATTGTTCCTGGCGTTGAACGGAATCGAGCTCACCGCGACGGACGCGGAATGCGTAACTATGTTGCTGCAATTCGCCGATTGGATCGCCATCAACTCGCCGCCGTTCAGCGCCGCCGCGGGAAACCGCTCGATGAGGCGGCGGCGCAGCAGCAGCTGTGCCTTCGGCGTCATCACGCGTCCGAGACCACCGCAGACCGCGCACCAGATCCAGCCCGCCTTGCCGAGCGGGAAGAATTGCTCGCCGCCGCAGTTCACGCAGCGGTGTGACAGATCCCTCAAGAGCCGATCCGCCGTCGTTCGATGCGCCCCGACCGGACGCAGGCCCGTGGCCCGCTGATAAGCGAGCATGCGATCCACAGTCCGCGGTTCAGACGTCGGCCCGGCGGCTCCTTTCAATTCAATCGTCCTGCTCGACATGCCCACCTCCCCTCCTCGTCCCGCAAGCCGGCGACGCGCTTGCAGGAAGGAGCATGGCTCGTGCCAGGCTCACTGGATGACCCACCCGCACACGAGGACTACGGCTTCGACCTTGCCAGGTTCCCTGTGGGCCGCCAGCATGCATCGCCAATGCATCACACCGTAGGATGTCCCGCACGATGAAGACCAGCACCCTGCTGCCGCTGCGCGTCTCCCCAGAGCTGCGCGCCGAAGCTGAAGCGGTGCTCCCGCCGGGCGAATCGCTCTCCTCGTTCGTGCACGACGCCGTCACACGCACGATCGAGTGTCGTCGGGCTCAACAAGAAGTCGTCGAGCGCGGCCTGGCCAGTGCAGCGACGGCCAGACGCACGGGTCGCTACGTGTCCGGTGATGCTGCGTTGAAGACGCTGAGGAGCCAGCTCCTGCAGGGTCGGTCGCAAGTCAAGAAGCCGTCAGCCGCTACCGTGTGCGCCTCACGTACGAGGTCCTCGAGGATCTGAAGCGCCTGCAGACCTCCCTGCTCGAACGCGATCTCGCGCCGGCGGAACGCACCCTGGATGCCATTGAGTTTGCCCTCCGCCTGCTCGAACACTCCCCCTATTCTTGCCGCAAGGCTTGGCCCGGCGACCGTCCACTGTTACGGGACCTCGTCATTCCCTTTGGCAACGCGGGATATGTGGCGTTGTCCGAGATCGACGGCCCACGTCATATTTCGATTCGCGCCGTACGTCACCAGCGCGAGGACGACTACCACTGAGGCCACCGTGCCGACGTGAGTCCGTCCGTCACTTTGATGCGCCGCTGCGCCGCTTTCCACATTCCATAGCGACGGTAGGCAGAGTTGCAGAAGCCACTCATGTCCGCGGCGGCGTGCAAGGAAGATGAGTTCGGCTGTGATACCGATTCGCGACCCGCGATACGAAGCCGAGCAGGCGCAACCCAGAGGACTCCTCCCCTTTCCGTGGCCTGCCCGCTCGAGACTGCCGCACAGTGTCGCGGTCGGTGCCTCGGCCGGCCCATGATGTGCGACTTTTTTCGCCGTCGGCACCGGGCGCGGCAGGCGGAGCCGCCAGGGCCGAGCGCGCTCCTTCGCCGCTCGGCCTATTCATTCCTGCGGCATGTGCCGAATGCAAATCGGCCCGCAGGGACCTCGCGCGCTACGCGCTCTTGGCTGCCTCGGTCGCCTGCGAGTCCCGGAGGGCGCGCCGCAGGATCTTGCCGATGTTGCTCTTCGGCAATTCATTGCGAAACTCAATGTACCTCGGCCGCTTGTAGCCGGTGAGCTGCCGCTCGCAGAACTCCGCAAGCTCCGATTCGATGAGCGCCGGGTCTTTGCGCACGACGAAGAGCTTGACCGCCTCGCCGGCGCGCTCGTCGGGCACGCCGACCGCGGCGCACTCAAGGACGCCGGGGTGCAGGGCCACCACCGCTTCGATCTCGTTCGGGTAAACGTTGAAACCCGAGACGATGATCATGTCCTTCTTACGATCGACGATGCGGATGTGGCCGCGTTCATCCATGATCCCGATGTCACCGGACTTGAAGAAGCCGTCGGGCGTCATGACCTTTGCGGTCTCGTCGGGCCGGTTCCAGTAGCCGACCATCACCTGAGGCCCGCGGATCGCGACTTCGCCGGGCTGACCGAGCGGCACAGGCTGGCCGGCGTCATTGAGGATCGCAATCTCCGTGTTGGGGAAGGGCAGCCCGATTGTGCCACTCCATTCCCGGGCGACGATCGGGTTACAGCTCGCGGCCGGCGAGGTCTCGGTCAGGCCGTACGCCTCGACGATCGGGCAGCCCGTCAGCGCGAGCCACTTGTCGGCCACCGCCTTGTGCACGGCCATGCCGGCGCCGATCGAGATCCTCAAGCCCGAGAAGTCGAGCTCGCGGAATTCCGCATTCTCGGCCAACGCGTTCAGCAGTGTGTTGACCGCCGGCAGCACGTTAAACCGGCGCTTGCGCAGGTCCTTGACCATCTGGTGGATGTCGCGCGGATTCACGATCAGCACGTTGAGCGCGCCGACCCGCATGCCAAACAGGCAATTGGCTACCAGCGCAAAGGCGTGGTAGAGGGGCAACGCGCAGACGTAGACAAACTGCTCCGGCACGGGCCCGCGGCTCGTGTCGTGGAGCGCCGGTTCGAGCCAAGCTTCGCTCTGCAGGAGGTTGGCGATCAGGTTGCGGTGCGCCAGCATGGCGCCCTTCGCCACGCCGGTGGTTCCGCCCGTGTACTGTAGGAACGCAATATCATCCGGCTGGAGTTGCACGCTCTTGAGCGCGAGGCCACGTCCTTCGTCGATCATGTCCGTGAAGCGCACGTGCCCCGGCAGTGAATAGGGCGGCACCATCTTCTTCACGCGCCGGACGGCGAAGTTCACGACTGGGCCCTTCGGAAAGCCGAGCAGGTCGCCGATCGAGGTCACGATCACGTGCTTGATAGGACTGCGAGCCACCACCTGCTGCAGAGTGGTCGCGAAATTCTCGAGGACCACGATCGCCTCGGCGCCCGAGTCCTTCAGCTGGTGCTCGAGTTCGCGTGGCGTGTAGAGCGGATTGACGTTGACGACCACGTAGCCCGCGCGCAGCACTCCGGCGAGTGCGACCGGGTATTGCAGGATATTCGGCATCATGAGCGCGACGCGCGCTCCACGCGCGAGCCCCTTGCCCTGCAGCCACGCACCGAACGCCGCCGACAAGCGGTCGAGTTCTGCGTAGGTGAGCGTGTGGTCCATGAAGACGAAGGCTCCACGCTGCGCGTACTTGCGGAACGACTCCTCCATGAGTTCCGGCAAGGAGCGATACTGCGTCACGTCGACGTCCGCCGGCACGCCCGGCGGATAGTTCTTCAACCAGAACCTCTCCATCGTCTTCCCCTGTATTCCGACCCTTAGATGAGTGAGTTGGAGGTGGCCGGTAGCGGTTCCCAGCTCCATGCGGTCACCTTGCGCCACGGCACGCGAAGCCACAATGCGCCAAACGAAACGCCGCGGCGCTGCAATGCAGCATCACCTGCCGCGTTTCGGGCCTCACGCCACGCCTGGCTGCCCCCTCGGCGCAAGGATCGTCCAATGAACCGCTCGCTGACCGCAGCAGCGGGCCGCAAAGACGGTGATGACGGCTCGGGGCTGCGCTCTCAGCGTGAGACCGCGCCGTCCCCGCGACGTGAGGGATTACAGTAGGTTAGCAGCTGTGCGTGCTGTGCCGGGGGAGCCCGTCAGAGCTGCTGGAGCTGGAACTCCGGCTGCACTTCAAACCCGCGCCGACGGCCGCCGGTTACGGACGCAGAACCCGAGCGGAGGAAGACACGCCGGTCCTGGGGATCCCCGCCACTGACCTCGAAGCCGCTCTGTCCGACCTGCCTACTCGGTCGTCGGCAGGGCCCCGGGCCCTCCGCTTGCGCTTGCGGTCACCTCAACCTTCGAACCAGCTCGACGAGCGGCCGAATACTGTCGGCACATTGCGCCTCGATCAGTCGCGGCCCGGCACTGCCCAGCGCAGCCTCGAACTGCTGGTGAAACTCCTCTGCGGTCGTCGCGCGGGTCGCGGGTACGCCATGTCCCTCGGCCAGCTTCACCCAGTCCAGCGTGGGCTTGTCGAGATGCATCGTGGACAGCATCTTGTCGTTGGCGTTACCCGCGCACACCCGCGCGAGCTCAACTTCCAGGATCGCGTACTGGTCGTTCTTGAGCACGATGACGACGACATTGGCATTCTCCCGGGCCAGGGACCAGAGCGCCTGGACCGTGTACATCCCTGCCCCGTCGCCCTGCAGGAGGACGGTCTTTCGAGCCGGGCAAGCAACGGCCGCGCCCAGCGCGACCGGAAGCCCGGCGCCGATAGCGCCGCCGCAGCCCGCATCCAGGTAGTCGTGTGCTCGCGCGCCCTGGGTGCGCAGGTATACGGGCAGTCCCAGCGTGATCCCTTCGTTCACGAGGATTGCGTTCTCCGGCATCAGCACGCAGAGGCTCTGACCAATGGCGTCGGCGGTCAGCGCTCCCGCCGGCGGAGTGCCCTTCGATCGCGACTGGCGCAGCGCGGGTTGCGAAGGTGCGCCGATGGCCGCGGCGAGATCACTCAGCGCGACCACCAGGTCGTGTTCAGCCGTCGCGAAGGTGGTCACCTGGCAGCCTGCAGGTACCTTCACGAGTTGCGAGCCTTCATAAGCGAAGGTCGTGACGGGCCGCAGCGCGCCCACCAGTACGAGCTGCTCGTACTGCTGCAGGAGCGGCATCGCCATCTCGCGGAGATAAGGAATGAGCTGGACGGGCACGCGCCCCTCGCCGCGAGCCAGGCGCGGCACTAGCACCTCTGCCAGCAATCCGGCCCCGGTCTTCGCGGCGATGCAACCGGCCAGCTCCAGTCCGTCGCCATACAGCGCCTGGTTGCCAAGGAGTAGTGCCGTCTTCTTCCCATTCGTCAGCAGCGCAGCGATCTCCTTGACGGCCTCCGGCGACGTTCTCGGCATCGGTATCGGTTCGAGCGGCATCGGCGGGGCGCCCGCCGGGTCCCAGTGGCAGTTCGTGGGAGCGACCACCGTACAGATCTTCCCGCTCCAGGCGTGACGCGCGGCGAGCCACCCGAGCACGGCCAGATCGCTGGCCGATTTGGCTTCCTGCACCCAGTGGGACACGACGCCCGCGAGGTCGGCGATCCTGCCGTTGATCATTTCATGCTCAGGGAAGTTGTGCTGGTGATACGTCGCGTTTGCGCCCACGACATTGACCATCGCCGTGCCGGCCCGGCCGGCGTTATGGAGATTCGCGATGCCATTGGCGAAGCCGCTGCCGACGTGCAGCAAGGTGAACGCGGGCTTGCCCGCCATGCGTGCGTATCCATCGGCGGCCCCGGTGGCGGTGTTCTCCTGCAGGCACAGTACCGCCCGCACACCCGGGGTGAGCCCGATCTCATAGACAAGCTGCATTTCGGACGTTCCGGGATTCGTGAAACAGGTGTCCAGCCCGGCGTCGGTGAGCGCCTTGAGCAAGGCTTGTGCGCCATTCATGGTCTAACTCCTGTCGTGCTTCGCTTCGAGCCCCATCCGTCTAAGCTGCGCGAGAAGGGATAGGGCAGCCGGCTGTCGTCTCCCGTGATGAGCGACTTGCTCGGTCCTTCTCATTCCGGACAGTTTACGCCCTCTTGTCGGTGCGCAGGGCCGCGCCGCGGCGACGTGTCTCGCCAGGCCTCGCGACGCTGCGCAGTGAGCCCGAACGCTCAGCTCATGTGCAGGCCGCCGTTGAGGGAGAAATCGGCGCCCGTCGCGAAGCCCGATTCATCGGACGCCAGCCACGCGATGATCGAAGCGATTTCCTCGGGGTTCCCGAGGCGCTTGACCGGGATCGTGGCCACGATCTTCTCCATAACCTCGGGCTTTACCGCGCGCACCATGTCTGTGCCGATGTAACCGGGCGACACCGTGTTGACGGTGACGCCCTTGCCCGCCACTTCCTGGGCGAGTGCCATGGTGAAGCCGTGGATACCGGCTTTCGCCGTGGAGTAGTTGGTCTGTCCGAACTGGCCCTTCTGGCCGTTCACCGAGGAGATGTTGATGATGCGGCCCCAGCCCTTCTCCAGCATGTCTTCGATCACCTGCTTGGTGACGTGAAACAGGCTGTTCAGGTTGGTCTCGATGACGTCGTGCCACTGCTCATTGGTCATCTTGCGGAACACACTGTCGCGGGTGATGCCCGCGTTGTTTATCAGCACGTCCACCGGGCCGTGCTCGGCGCGAACTTTGTCGAACGCCGCCTTGGTCGAATCCCAGTTCGAGACATTGCCCTCCGAGGCGTAGACCTCGTAACCCTGCTCGCGCATCTGCGTAAGCCACTGGTCCTTGCGTGGCGAGCCGGGCCCGCAACCGGCGATGACCTTGAAGCCGGACTTGCCCAGGCGTTGCGAGATGGCAGTGCCAATGCCGCCCATCCCGCCCGTCACGTAAGCGATCTTTCTGTTTGTGCTCATGCAGTTCGCTCCCCCTACTCTCGAAGTTCTTTCCCGACCGGCTCAGCGCTCAACGGCCAGGGCCACACCCATGCCGCCGCCGATGCAGAGCGATGCGAGGCCGCGGTGGGCGTCCCGGCGTCGCAGTTCATGCAGGAGCGTCACCAGGATTCGGCCTCCGGACGCGCCTATGGGGTGTCCGATCGCGATCGCGCCACCGTTCACGTTAATGCGGCTGGGATCCCAACCCATTTCCTGGTTGACCGCGCAGGCCTGCGCCGCGAACGCCTCGTTGATCTCGAGCAGGTCGAGGTCCTCGGGTTTCCAGCCGGCACGCTCCAGGCAATTGCGGGAGGCAGGAACGGGTCCCATGCCCATGTAGGCCGGGTCGAGGCCGGCCGACGCGTAAGAACGGATACGCGCCAGGGGCTCGAGACCGAGCGCCTCCGCCCGTGACTCCGCCATGACCACGACCGCCGCAGCGCCGTCGTTGATACCCGAGGCATTGGCGGCGGTGACGCTGCCGTCTTTGGCGAAGGCAGGCTTGAGGCCGGCGATGGCCTCCAAAGTCACCCCGTGGCGCACGAATTCATCGACTTTGAACGCAACGGGGTCGCCCTTGCGCTGCGGAATCATCACGGCAACGATTTCCGCTTCGAACCGGCCGGACTTCTGGGCTGCCTCGGCCTTGTTCTGGCTGGCAACGGCGAAGCGGTCCTGCTGATCGCGTGTGATGCCATGCCGCCGCGCGACATTCTCGGCCGTCGTCCCCATGTGGTAGTGGTTGAACGCATCCCAGAGGCCATCGAGGACCATGCTGTCGACGGCCGTGACGTCGCCCATGCGCCAGCCGTCGCGCGAACCCGGCAGCAGGTGCGGCGAGCGGCTCATGTTCTCCTGGCCGCCGGCGACGATCACCTCGGCATCCCCGACCGCAACCGCCTGGGCGGCGAGCATCACGGCCTTCAGGCCAGACCCGCAGACCTTGTTGATCGTCATGGCAGGGGTGTGCTGCGGGAGCCCGGCACCGAGAGCCGCCTGGCGCGCCGGGTTCTGGCCACAGCCCGCTGTGAGCACCTGGCCCATGATGACTTCATCTACGACCGCCGCTTCGAGCCGCGCCCGCGCGAGTACATCGCGAATCACAATGGCACCGAGATCGGCAGCCGGAATGCCGGCGAGGCTGCCACCGAAGCGGCCGACCGCCGTCCGTGCCGCAGAAGCAATAACGACGCTGCGCATGGAGGAGACACCTTATGCCTGGGAGAGATCGACGCTAGCTGCCGGCCGGCGATCTCACCATTCGACGTTGGTACGGTACGGTTTGCCGGCGTTCGCTCCGTTTTCGACTTAAGCCCTTTAGCCGCAACGCCGCCTACCACATTCCACAGCGGGCATAGGTAGATCTGCAGAAGCCGTCCGCCGCTCTGCGGGCGTACAAGAAAAGCGAGCTCCGCTTTCACACCGACTGGCGGTAGGCGATACGGGGCTCGAGCCGGCGCGGACCAGAGGACTAACCCTCCCGTCGGAGTGCGCCTCGCTCGAGATTCCCGCGCGGTATCGCGGTGGGTGCCTCGGCCGGCCGATGTTCTGCGACTCCGTCGCCGTCGGCACCGGGCGTGGCAAGCGGAGCTAGCAAGGCCGGGCGCACCTGCTGTGCGCTCGGCCTTGTCGTATCGACTCAGGTCACGTGCAGCGAAGCGCCGGACTGCAGCGCGACGCCAGATCCATCCTCACGCCCATCTCGTGGCGTCCATCAGCTCCCGCCACCGCAGGCTCTTCAGCACGACCGTATTGCGGCCATGCCCGCATTCGATGGCTTCCTCGTCGTCCGTGAGGCGGATGTTCTTTAGCACCGTACCACGCTTCAGCGTTTCCGAAGATCCTTTGACCTTGAGGTCCTTGATGACCTGGACGGAATCGCCGTCAGTCAATTCGTTGCCGTTGCTGTCCTTCACTGCCATGACGCCGACCCCTGAGACAAAGACAATGTGACCGAGCGCGCACGATGCGCCGTCAGCGACTCAGTGACAGCCGCCTGACGTCCAGGCTGCGTGGCCGCGCGGTCCGCGGCGCGAGCTGCCGCAGCCGGTCTCTCCCTTACGACTCCAGCCCAATATCCGAGACCGGGAGCGGAAAGCCGGGGTCAGTCGCCCTGCAAGTTAGGGTGGCCGACACGGCGATAGCCGAGCGCAATCAGTGCCTCGTTGGATTCCCGCAGCGCCGAGCGGCTAGCGTCATTGCCGCCCCGGTAGATCTCGC
>Ga0209048_10000263_pt1 | contig 57644 bp, 51 predicted proteins | sample FrelakmetCRP12CR_FD_187146 | JGI IMG/M metagenome (GOLD analysis project Ga0209048, IMG submission 187146) | Freshwater lake sediment microbial communities from the University of Notre Dame, USA, for methane emissions studies - CRP12 CR (SPAdes)... | ecosystem: Environmental > Aquatic >...
CAATTTCACATTGCGCCATTATCGTCGCGAAGGAAGTTACGTAACTTTGTCACTTAAGGCGCTTAAGGCTTCTCTAGGCCGTATGCCGTCAAATTTCGTGCGTATTGCGATAGCTTTATCGCCATCGCGACAGGTTCGAACCTACAAGTTGCGTCCGCTTTAGCGGGCAGACCTTCCAATTTCGAAAAGCGCTTCGATCAGGCAAATGCGATAGCCGCAGAGCGTTCCCTGTGCGGCAATAAGCAACACGACCAACGTTCGTCCCGTCCTCATCTCACAATTGAAAAATTAAGTCACCGATATAAAGGGCCCCCGCTATACGGCGCGCTTTAAAACTGGCGCAGCCATTGGGTTTTTATGGTTTCCGAAATCTTAAGATGTTCCAGCGATACTGGGAATTCAGGAGCCGCAAGTGAGACGTTTTCAATGGGGCAGGTATTTCGCTCGCGCCTGTCCAGGCTCCTCAGAGAATTACTGGTTTTCGAATCTTTGGAGGTTTCAATGAAAAAAATTCTCATGGCGGGCATTACTACCGCTGTGTTCTCTGGCGCGCCTACTCTCGCAGCTGATCTGCCGGTGAGGACGCCAATGTATCCGGCTGCCCCGATGTGGAGCGGTTGCTACGTTGGCGGCAACGTGGGTGGCGTATGGGGAGATTCGAAGTTCGATTGGTCGAATTTTGGAACTGGCTTTGTCGCTGGCGCCGACACCCAAGTTATTCCGGTTGCAGACGCAACTCTTCATAGTTCAGGCTTTACCGGCGGTGGCCAGCTTGGTTGCAATGCTCAATTCGGTGCGGCCGTCTTCGGGTTAGAAAGCGACATACAATATACTGGGTTGAACGCCAACCGCGCGGCAGCGACCCTCGGCGGCAGTGGCGTTCTTCCTGCCAACATCAGCGAAACGTTTTCGAGTCATTGGCTATCGACGATCCGCGGCCGACTGGGTTTCGTAAACGGTGGGTGGCTGATTTATGGGACAGGCGGCTTTGCAATAGCGAATGTGGCCTATTCGGATCAGAATTGCTTTATAGGTGGTGGTGCTGGTGCAGGTTGCAACACGGCGTCAGCGAGCCAGACACGCACTGGCTGGACGGTGGGCGGCGGAGCTGAATGGATCATTGAACCGGGCTGGACCGTCAGGTTCGAGTACCTCTATGCCGATCTCGGTAACACCTCGTACAACAGTCAATTTTTCCCAACTGGTAGCGTTATTCCAACTCCCAACACCAACATCACGCACAACCATAATCTGACTGAGAATCTCGTCAGAGTTGGATTGAACTATAAGTTTGATTGGGGCAAAGCTCCGGTCAGCGCGATGTACTGATCTGATCTCAGCTGAAGAAATGCAAAGCCCCAGCATCCTGGGGCTTTTTTCTGGCTGCGTCTAATAGCAGACATTGACTGCTCGATTAGGTGACACATCGAGGGCTGCCGATCCATTCGATAGCCGCCCGAGCTGCAGATTTGGTATGTGCCCTGTGTCCCTCGAGCTAAATCAGGGAGCAAGGGGCAACGCTCACTTGTAGAAGCGCCTGATTTTGTTAAGTAAATTGGAGTTCACTCGCTCGAGGTCGCGTACTAATTCAATTACTCCGCCGCGACGGCGTCCTCCGGCGTCCGGCGCAACCGTCACACCTTTCAAAAATTCTTTTGCTCGACGTTTCGTTTCGAAAAACCCGCTGCGCAAAAAAAGCGCTTAACTCCTGAATAACGCTTACGAACGACAATAGGGCGACGCTGCAATGGAAACCGTGGGGGAAAAATGGAGACGATCAGATCGTACGTAGATTTTCTGTTTAGGGCCACGCCCGACCGTCCCGATAAGAGGCGCAAGAACCAGATCAGAGGTGGACACTGTCTCCCCGGCGATAATCCCATCGCACCGCAGAAACGGATGGGGTGTCTCACACTGTCCGCCCGTGAAAATTTTTCCATTCACGGCCTAGATGATGCCTGCCCTTTGTCGATTTCAGATGATGAAGTCGACGACCGAGTACACCAACACCAATAGCGACGTCATTCAAAAGAAATGTAGCTTTTGCCGAGCCGATCACTGTAGAGACGAACATGCGTACTAAATATTTGATTTTATTGTTTGGATTATTTTGGGTTTCAACTTCGGCTTCGACGCCGGCGGATAGCGGGAGCTACGTTCTCTGGGGGGTCGGTAATGATTCCTGCGGCAAGTTCTTGCAGGAGCAAGCGCAGAGGAGCCAACGTTTCGACTTGCAGCTCAGCTGGATAGCCGGGTTCGTGAGCGCCGGAAATGGAGAATTGGCCAGCATGATGGCTAAGAAGAACATCGAATCTGACTTGTTGAAAGGCATTGATCCCGCCACGCTGGAAACATGGTTGGTCAAATATTGCAACGAAAATTCGTCGAAAAATTTGAGTTCTGCGGCGTATGCCTTAGAGCAATTATTGCTGGAGCGAGTGTCTGGCTCTCACATAAATTCGATGACTAAGCCGAGACGGCTGCGCAAGAATTCAACGCGACATCAGAAAGATTTTGATTCGATGACTTATCCGATATCGGTGCCTCGGTGATCGCGGTTGAGCGACGTCAGGGGCTTTTTTTGTTTAGTGGCTGCATTGTGTATTTCCGTTTTGTGTAAAAAACAGACATGACGCACTCTAATGTTGATGTCCGCTCTTACTCCGAAAGCAGGAATCCACCATAAAGCTTTCGATATTGACGCGGGTAACTGGCGCTAACGAACAATAGGCTGATGCTTCTCAACAAGTGCGCTCTGAATATCCTCTCGCATTAGATCCAGGAACGTTGTGGAAATCCTCAGAACGAATTCTTGGTGATCGTCAGTCGTGATATGCAGATCGGCGGTGTCTCCCTTTGGGTCCCACGGTCGATCATGAGTGTCTTCATTTTTCAATCGAACATCAATAAAGTGTCGGTCGTCGGTAGATCGGCATGGACGCAGGCACTATCTCTGTACAGGACCGGATTTTTCTAATGATGCTATTGCCGCTTCCGTTTTTGCGATTCGTGCCTCAGTTCGCTTAATGGTGTGAAACGCTTTAGTGCGATAACGTTTTTTCTTTACTTCAGTGTCGGCGTTCTCGGCTTGTTTGTGCAACCTATCCACTCGACGCTTAGTGTTTGCCCTAAGTCTTTCCGCGGATTCTCGCGCTTCATTTTTAATCTGATTTAGCAGCCTCTGTGAAAGCATTTTATTGTCCGGTAGCGCTAGTTTTTCTCGTTCGACGATAAGCAACAAAGCCAACACCAGCAAAGCCGATCAGCATCATTGCCCAAGTGGATTCATGCAAGTGGATTCATGAAAGACAACGGTTTCGAAGTGGTACATGGGGAACCAGCAGCACGAAAACATGGCGACGTGGCGGATTGAAGCCCTCGAGCTCGATTTGCCAGCGACCGACTTCGATATCACTTTTTAGACAAGGCCCGGACAAGTTGTCGCGCAGGACGGGATGCGTTTCTGTTTTTGCGCAGTTTCTAAGGCGGGAAAACGTTAACCGATATGTTACCCCAGCATCTAAATAACGAATAACATCGGTGAATTAACTGGTCTAAGTACTTGCAAAGATTGGTGAGCCCGGATGGGATCGAACCATCGACACCGTGATTAAAAGTCACGTGCTCTACCACTGAGCTACGGGCCCGCTGTCGAAAGACCTACGGATCGCGCAAGGTTGCGTCAATAGTACGTGCTAGAAGCCATTCCGTTCATGAAAGAGCCGCGATAAGTTGGTTTCGAACATTTGCAACCTCACAAAATCGCAGCAGTTTGGAGTTCATTGATGCCTGTCCTTAACCGCATTGCCGATCGTGCCGATGAAATCGCTGAATGGCGACGGGATTTACACATGCATCCTGAGCTCCAGTATGAGGTTCATCGGACGGCTGCAACGGTTGTGGACAAGCTTCAGAGTTTTGGCTGCGATGAGGTTGTGCCTGGTATCGGCCGCACGGGCGTCGTCGGTGTGATACGTGGCAAAAAGTGCGCGAGCGGCAAGGTGATTGGCATGCGCGCGGACATGGATGCGCTTCCGATCGAGGAAACAACCGGATTGCCTTACGCCTCGAAAACGCCCGGTAAGATGCATGCATGCGGCCATGATGGTCACACTTCAATGTTGCTGGGTGCCGCGCGACATCTCTGTGAGACGCGGAACTTTGATGGCACCGCGGTGCTGATTTTCCAGCCGGCGGAAGAGGGCGGGGCAGGCGCCAAGGCTATGCTCGATGACGGCCTGCTCGAACGTTTCAACATCCAGCAAGTTTATGGGTTGCACAATTATCCGGGACTTACGCTCGGAAAATTCGCGATCAAGCCAGGGGCTTTGATGGCAGCCGCCGACCGAATCCGGATTGATGTCGAGGGAATGGGCGGCCATGCCGCACGTCCGCATCGGGCGATCGATACAGTCGTTGTCGGCTGCGCGATTATCGGTGCTCTTCAGCATATCGTGTCGCGCAACGTTGATCCACTCGAGAGCGCCGTCATTTCAATCACAATGTTTCAGGCCGGGACAACAGACAATGTGATTCCACAAACCGCACATTTGCGCGGGACCGCCCGGAGCCTTGACCCGAAGGTGCGTGATCTTCTGGAGAAGCGAGTTGTGGAAGTCGCCGAAGACATTGCGAAGGCCTATGGTGCCAAGGCAACGGTTAATTATTCCCGCGATTATCCGGTCGTGATGAATGATCCGGGCGCGACCGAATTTGCAAGCAAAGTTGCGCGCGAAATTGTCGGCGACGCCAATTTTGATGGCGCCACTGTACCAGTGATGGGAGGTGAAGACTTCGCCTTCATGCTCGGAAAGCGCCCTGGTGCTTTCATTTTCATGGGCAACGGCGACACCGCGAACCTTCATCATCCAGCCTACGACTTTAACGACGAGGCGATCCCCTTCGGTGCCTCATATTGGGTACGCCTGATCGAAACGGCGATGCCGGCCTAGCGACCGCTTCAATCTGTCGCAGCACTTATGAAGCCGTTTTAACGCACGGCCGCCTATTGCCGAGATAATAACGTGCGTTATAGTAACGTAGGTTAGGCATTTCGATGAAATCACCGACTGAACGCAACTTGCTCTTCTTGCTGCACGAGGTAGCGCATCTGATGCGCACCCGGGCAGATAAACGTGCGCGCGAACGCGGCATGACCCGCGCTCAGTTTGTAATCTTGAAGCGGCTTTCTCGGACGCCGGGACTCTCGCAAAAGGAGCTCGCGGAGATCGTCGAAGTCGAGCCGATGACAATCGCCCGTTTAGTCGACAGGCTAGAGGCCCGGGGACTGGTGGAGCGCCGAAAGGACCCAAAGGATCGCCGGATTCACCGCCTGCATCTCAAACCAAAGGCCAATCCGATACTCCGGGAGATTAACGGATATCTTGCTGAGCTCGAAATGATCATGATCGACGGTATAGAGCAGCGGACATTCAACGCAACTATTAGCGCTCTCAACAAAATCAAAACAAATTTGCTCACCGGACCCGAAACTCCCGCTAAGCCGGCAAGCTGAGTGCCATGCTGTTCGTTCCTAAAGAGCTCCGAAAATTGCCTGCCGCGCAGATCCTTCGCCAGCAGTACGCGGACGCGAAGACCTACGTCAGCTTCCTGCGCAAAAATCCAAAGAGACTTCGCCTCACCTTGATGATCGGTGGTATCGCGATTGTCGCATTCATCGCGTTGTTTTTCTGGCTCATGAGTGGCCGCTATGTCTCAACCGATAATGCCTATGTTCGAGCCGCCAAATTGATGGTGTCGACGGACATCACCGGTATTGTGTCCGATGTGAATGTAAAGGAAGGACAATACGTTAAGACCGGTGACGTCCTTTTTCGAGTCGATCAACGGCCTTTTCGAATCGCCCTTGATAGTGCCAACGCCAATCTTGAAACGACGCGGCTCAACATAGAGGCGATGAAGCAGGACTATCAGCGAATTATGAGCGATATTGCGAGTCAGCAATCGTTAGTCGATCTCGCCGAGGCAAACTATGATCGCTCGGCTGCGCTCATAAAGACCGGCAGCGCTTCCAAGGCAGATTACGATCAGATCAGGTTCACGCTGGAGGCGAGGAGAAAACAGCTTCAATCGTTAAACGATCAGGCAAAAGTTGCGCTCACTCGGCTTGGCGGAAGGCCCGACATTGAGCCAACCCGGCATCCACAATATCTGCAAGCAAAAGCGCAGGTTGACGAAATGCAACGTCAGCTCGATCACACCATTGTCCGCGCACCGTTCAACGGCATCGTGACGCAGGTCGCGGCTCTGCAACCCGGCGCATATTTAGTATCGCAGACCGCAGCATTGACGAATACAGGCGCGGTCGGCCTCGTCTCCACTGACGATTTGTGGGTCGAAGCCAATATGAAGGAAACAGATCTGACGTACGTCCGGCCGGGCAACACGGTCGACATTTGGGTTGACACTTATCCCGATCGTTTTTGGTCGGGAACGGTCGAAAGCATCTTTCCCGCGAGTGGCGCCGAATTCTCGCTGATCCCGGCGCAGAATTCGAGCGGCAATTGGGTCAAGGTCGTCCAACGCATCACGGTGAAAGTGAAAATCGACCGTAAGCCAGAAGACCCTCCCTTGCGCGCCGGCATGAGCAGCTTCGTCGAAATCGACACGAAGCATCGACGCAGTTTGTTTGAATATTTCTGAGACAGTTATGAGCACTGCTTCCGCTGCAATCCCGCGATCGACCGACATTCGAGCCGAAAACGCACATCGGTATATCATCACAGTTTGCGCGATGATTGCGACCTTGATGCAGGCACTCGATAATACCATCGCGAATGTCGCGTTGCCCTACATGCAGGGAAGTTTGTCAGCGACGCCGGATCAGATCACCTGGGTGCTGACTTCTTATGTGATCGCCGCTGCCATCATGACTGCTCCGGTGGGCTGGCTCACAGCCCGCTTTGGCAGGAAAAACTTTTTTGTCGCCTGCGTCGCGGGCTTCACGATTTCTTCGATCCTTTGTGGGCTCGCGGGATCACTTGAGCAAATCGTGCTCTTCCGCGTTTTGCAGGGCGCCTTTGGCGCGGCACTCGTTCCACTTTCGCAATCAACAATGCTGAACCTCTACACGGTTCAAGAACGCGGCACTGCAATGGCAATATGGGGCATGGGCGTCATGGTTGGGCCTATTCTGGGCCCAACTCTCGGCGGTTATCTCACCGACGCCTATAACTGGCGCTGGGTTTTTTATATCAATGTACCATTTGGTATTATCGCAATCACAGGTCTTTGGTTCTTTCTAAAGGACAATGCAAAGGACGACGAGCTGCGGTTCGATTGGACCGGCTTCGCAGTTCTCAGCCTCGCGCTTGGCGCGTTGCAATTGTTCCTCGACCGCGGCGAACAAAAAAATTGGTTTGGCTCGACGGAAATCATAACTTATCTCGTTCTGTGCGGTCTTGGATTTTATCTTTTTGTCGTGCACATGTGGTTCGCGGAAAAGCCATTCATAACGCGCGCGATATTCCGTGACCGCAATTTCTTCGTTGGTCTTTTTATCATGTTCGGTATCGGCGCCATTCTGCTTTCAAGCTCGGCCGTGCTAGCACCCTATCTGCAAAACCTCGGAGGCTATTCGGTTGCAGCGACCGGGCTGCTGATGGCGCCGCGGGGTCTAGGTACAATGGCTGCGATGTTGGTGGCGGGAAAACTTGCCGCGCGCTATGATCCTCGTGCGCTATTGGTGTTTGGCAGCGCGTGTCTTGTATTCTCGTTCTGGCAAATGATGGGCTGGACCCCTGACGTGAGCGCTCGATCGATTACATTTACAGGCATCATTCAGGGTTTTGGACTCGGTTTTTTGTTCGTTCCTTTGAATGTCATTGCATTCTCAACCTTGCCGCTCCAATACCGCACCGAAGCGACGGGTATCCTTAATCTCGTCCGCAATATCGGGAGTGCCATCGGAATCTCCCTTTCTTCACTTCTGCTGGTGCAAAGTGGTCAGATCATGCATTCACAGCTTGCCGAGTTTATCACGCCCTTCAACCGCATGCTGCAGACCGGCGGTGCTTTTCTTCACTGGAATCTGGCTACGCCTAGTGGCTTAACCGCCATCAATAGCGAAATCACACGGCAAGCGATGATTATTTCGTATGCCAATGATTTTAAATTCATGCTCATTATTAGCCTGCCGGCGGCATTTCTCGTTTGGATTATGAAACGTCCGCCGCGCTTTATTTCGAAGCGCGCAGAAAGTGCTGCAATTGTGGATTAACGTTTGCGAAAACGAGGAAGAACCATGTATCATCTGACGCGCCGCGCTTTTGTCGCGACTGTAGCGGCGATCACGACAATCGCTAGACCCAGAAATGCCTTGGCGCAAGCCTCAGGCCAGGAATCCCAGCCTGCCGCTGGTCCCGCATCGGCGCCCGTGGCATCTCCCGTTGGTCCTGCAGGGCCATTCGTGCAACCACCCCTTCCATTTCAGGAAGGCGATCTTATGCCCTTTATCGGCCAGCGCACGGTTGCACTACATTACCGGCGCCATCATGCAAGCTACTACAACAATCTGAATTTCATCACGAAGGGCACAAAATACGCAGAGATGAAGCTTGAACAAATCATTGTCGAAGGTTTCAGAGACGAGGACAGAAATTTCTTCAACAATGCAGGCCAAGCCTGGAATCACGAGCGCTATTGGGAAACATTGAAGCCGGGCGGTGCCAAAGTGCCGAGCGGTCGGCTTGCACAGCTTATCTACGATAACTTCGGTTCGCTCGGCGAGATGAAAACGAAAATGGTCAACTCCGCTGCTAGCGTTTTTGGCTCGGGGTGGACATGGCTTGTGCAAGACGGATCACGGCTTTCGATCCTCAATACATCGGGAGGCGATGGACCCCTCACATCGGGTAAGACGGCGCTCTTGGGCATCGATGTATGGGAACACGCCTATTATTTGGATTACGAGAATCGGCGCCCTGAACATGTGCAAGTAATGCTCGATAATCTAGTCAATTGGGATGTTGTTGCCGACCGTTTGAAGGCTTGAAACTCGAGGCGATCGCTGCGCGGCCTACCTTTGGCGTAAGCGGATCAATTTATGAACACGCACGAATAGGCCTTCTTGTACGATCGTTTCTCTATCGCATACAAATATATAACTTGTGCCTATCGCTTTTCACGTCCGTTTTAGACTTTCAAATAGTGACTGGCGATGACCAGCCTTGCTGCAACGATTAGGGAGGATAGTCATGTCAAATATCAGTCGCCGCTCGCTCATTGCGAGCGCAGCAGCCGCAGCGACGATTGCAAAACCTTATTCGGCAATGGCGGAAGCTCAGCCGGCGCCGGTGGCTCCGCCTGCAGCGGCACCGACAGCTGCCGTTCCGCTAGACGGTCCCTTCAAGCAGCCACCTCTACCGTTCCTGGAGGCGCAGCTTGCGCCGACCATTGGTGCGCGCACGGTAACGCTGCACTACGGGCGTCACCATGCGAGCTATTATGCAAACCTCAACAACATCACGAAAGACACCAAGTACAACACCATGAGCCTCGAACAGATTATCGTCGAGGGAAACAAGGACACAGACCGCCGGTTCTTCAACAACGCCGGTCAAGCCTGGAATCATGAACTCTACTGGGCGATGTTGAAACCAGGGGGTGCTAGAGCACCGAATGGCAAGCTCGCGCTGCTAATTAGCGAGAGTTTTGGGTCGGTCGATGAATTCAAGACAAAAATGGTTGCCTCCGCCGGTACCTTGTTCGGCTCCGGCTGGACTTGGCTTGTTCAAGATGGGGATAAGCTCACGATCCTGAACACCTCGGGCGGCGATGGTCCGCTAACAAGTGGTAAGAACGGGTTGTTGGGTATCGATGTTTGGGAGCATGCTTATTATCTCGATTACGAGAACCGCCGTACCGATCACGTAAAGGCGGTGCTCGACAATCTCATCAATTGGGACGTGATAACGAGCCGCCTGAACGCGTGATCGCCATTAACGATTGAGCAAAACTCGCCCGGTCTCGGTGATTTGATAACCACCAAAAGCCGCAGCGCGTAATACAAACGCCGGTGTTCGCGCATACGCTAACAGAGCTTGTGGACCCGGTTCGAAATAGTCGCGCCGGTGCATAACAAGATCAAAACGTTCCCAAACAAGCGGAACGAAATCGAGTCCGCGCGTCACTGCGACTGCACGACTGGCAATTCCGCAATCGGCACGTCCTTCACGTACAGCAAGCGCCAGATCATCGCCGGTACGCGCAGTAGTTACCCGAGCTAGAGATTTAAAATCAATTCCGGCGAGTTTCGCGAGTCGCATCAGTAAAGCCTGTGCGCCGGCGCCTGCCTGTCGTTCGGCGATTTTCGCGCACTTCGCGGCGACGTCTTCAAGAGTTCTGACACCAAGCGGATTTCCCGGCGCGACAACAATTCCCTGTTCGCGCTTAACCCAAGCGACCAGCACGGCATCGGCAAGCGCGCTATCGTTCGCTACTGCCATTACATTAGCATCTTCGTCTTCTCCTTCGAGATCGTGCAGGTGGATACCGGCGATCATTGCTTCGCGTTTCCGCAATCGGCGCAGACCGCTTTCGCTTCCCTCGGAGAGAAGAGCTAGCCCCGAGCCGCTTTCTCGCAATGCCCATTCGAGCAATGGATCGTGACTGCCACCGACGATGGGTGGCGGGGGCAGGGCGCGCACACAGTTGGGCTCAATGAGACCGCTGGCGAGCCAGCGATCGAGCGCTGCTTTCGGAAAAAGCCACTTGCCGGTGGCTTTAGTGCAAGGGATGCGAGCGTCGGAAACAAGTTCGTAGAGCTTCCGCTCACCAAGGCGAAGATAATTGGCGGCTTCGGCGGTAGTCAGGTATTCGTTTTCGCTCCTGCCCATAGGTGCATATTACTGCATAAATTCTGAAATTTGCCAATAAACAGAAATCATGCGCTGCTGCACGAGGATAGACAGTCATGCCTGATGTCTCAAATGCAGCCGCACTCGCGCTGAGTCTTGTTTTCTCCGGTGATCCAGGCCTTTGGCACATCGTCGGCCTATCGCTCGCCGTCAGCCTGTCGGCAGTCATGATCGCAGCCCTGATCGGGCTTCCCGTCGGTGGCATGCTCGCCCTCGGACGTTTTCGTGGCCGCGATATACTTGTGGTGATTTTCAACGCGGCGATGGGACTGCCACCGGTTGTTGTCGGGCTGGCAGTTTATTTGCTGCTATCGCGTTCGGGACCGCTCGGCTTCTTCGGCATTTTATTCACGCCGAAAGCGATGGTGATTGCCCAGGCCGTACTGGTGTTTCCGATCGTTGTGGCGCTCTCGCGACAGGTGATTGAAGACTTGTGGGCCGAATATAGCGAACAATTGCGTTCACTGGGTTCGAGCCGTGCAGCGAGTGTCGGCACGCTGCTGTGGGATGGCCGCTTTAGCCTGGTCACGGTATTGCTCGCCGGCTTCGGACGCGCGGCTGCGGAAGTCGGTGCAATCATGATTGTCGGCGGCAACATTGACGGTTTCACCCGCACGATGACTACCGCAATCGCGCTTGAAACGTCGAAAGGCGATCTCCCGCTCGCGCTTGCGCTGGGCATGGTGCTGCTAGTGCTAGTTATTTTTGTGAATGCGGGTGCTTGGGGCATGCAGCGCGTTGGTCAATGGCTCGTGGACGCATGATGCATGCGCCATCCATGAGTCTTCCGATCAAATTAGATCGCGTTGGCTATTCCGCTGGAGGAGTCGAGATTTTGAAGGATATCTCGCTAACTCTGGCTTCCACATCACCAACAATTGTGCTCGGCCCGAACGGCGCAGGGAAAAGCGTCCTCTTGCGCCTATGTCACGGTTTACTGACGCCAACCTCCGGCAGTATCAGCACAGGAAATATGAACGTATCGATCGAGCATACTGCGCTGCTCTTCCAGCGTCCTGTGATGCTCCGCCGAACGACGATCGCAAATGTCATCTACGCGCTATCCCATTCAGAGCCGCAAGAGCGCAAGGCGCGTGCATTTCAACTGCTCTCGCGCGTCGGCCTTGCGCAACTTGCATACCGGCCCGCGCGCAAGCTTTCCGGCGGAGAGCAGCAGCGCGTGGCGTTAGCGCGTGCCTGGGCACGTGATCCGAAAATCCTTTTTCTCGACGAGCCAACAGCTAACCTCGATCCGGCAGCAACGCGCGCTGTCGAGGATATCGTGCAAGAGATAGCGGCGACTGGCGTGAAGATCGTGATGGCCACACACGATCTCGGTCAAGCGCGACGACTTGCCGGCGATGTCGTGTTTTTGCACCAAGGCTGCGCCATCGAGCACACGCCGGCAGAACGGTTTTTCAATTCACCATGTTCAATCGAAGCCGCTAAATTTTTGCGCGGCGAATTACTCGCTTAAGACTCAAGAGAAAACTCATGCATCTGTCGCGTTTACTTTTAGCCGGTTGTGCGTTTCTCTGGCTCTTCGAACCATCTACCGCGCAGGAACAATCAATTGTCGTCGCCTCAACTACATCGACACATGATTCTGGCTTGTTTGGCCACATCTTGCCCTTGTTCAAATCCAAAACCGGCATCGATGTACGAGTACTCGCGCAAGGCACCGGTCAGGCGCTCGATACCGCCCGCCGTGGCGATGCCGACGTCGTCTTCGTGCACGCGAAATCTGCGGAAGAGAAATTCGTATCTGAGGGTTTCGGCGTAAAGCGCTATCCGGTTATGTACAACGATTTCCTTTTGATCGGGCCCAAAAATGATCCAGCGGGCATCAAGGGGTCCAAGGATATTGTCGCGGCGCTCACAATTCTGAAGCAAAAAAGCATCCCATTCATTTCACGAGGCGACAGGTCCGGCACAAATATCGCGGAGATCGCTCTGTGGAAAGTTGCCGGTATCGAAATCGCAACCGATAAGGGTCCGTGGTACCAAGAGATTGGCCAAGGCATGGGCGCAGCACTCAATATGGCATCGGCCTCAAATGCATATGTGCTGTCCGATCGTGGAACCTGGCTTTCGTTCAAGAATCGCGGCGACCTCGTCGTCGTAATTGAGGGCGACAAGCGCATGTTCAATCAGTATGGCGTCATACTGGTGAACCCGGCAAGGCATCCGACCGTGAAAAAAGAACTTGGCCAGCAATTCATCGATTGGCTTATTTCGCCAGAGGGTCAGAAGGCTATCGCTGACTATAGGGTCGGCGATGAGCAGCTGTTCTACCCGAACGCCAACGATCCGAGCGCGTGATACGTGCGTCGATTGAGCCGGAAAACATGGTAAGTCGCGAGCATTCTCTGATCATTCGCAGAATAATAACTTTAGCAGACGAGAATTACTCCGCGATGGCAGGGGGACTCGGAGGTGGAATACGGCCAGGAATCAAGGCCGATAATTTTGCTCCGAGCTTTCGCCAAGTGGCGAAGTCATTCCATGCAGAGCGCTCGATGGCAGCGATCGCTGCCGCTGACAAGAACGGCAGGCTTTGCACGATCAGAACGATCGCGAAAATATAGATTTCTTTCACTTCGTTCTTGTTAGTTACGAGAAGTAACACAGCGCCCAAGAGCAACAAAAATCCAATAGCCACTTCGATCGTCGCAGGGAAGCTCGCACGCTTGCGAACGCCACCCTTGTCGGTTCGGATGAACGGTAGATGTTCCTTCACGACGCCTTCAGCAACGGCCTTGGCGATGGTCAATTGGAGGCCCATCGCGGTGAAGGCCGCACCAATGGCTTGTCGTGCCGGAATATCAACGCGCGCCAGATAAAGCGCGAGGAAGTGCACGATCGTCACAAGAAACGTGGCGAGGATTGGCATTGTAAGAATACGCTCCGGGATCGCGATGCCAGCAAATACGACAACGGGCACCCAAAGAAGATTCAAGAGCGCGACAAGAACGCCCAGACTCTCTGCACCGAGCCAGCCGATCCAGCCAACGAGAAATTCGAGCCGTTGCCCTAGGGTGAGCGAACTTCCACCCGGCAGAAATCGCCGCCAGTGTTTGCGAATGATTTGAACACCGCCATATGCCCAGCGCTGACGTTGTTTCTTGTAGGCTGCAAAACCATCGGGGAGAAGTCCCCAACCATAACGCCGGTTTGTGTAGAGTGCGCGCCAACCGCGCTCGAGCAGGGTAAGACCGAGATCCGTATCCTCGCAGATTGTGTCACTCGACCAGTTGCCGGCGTCGATCAGCGCGGTACGACGCACGAGGCACATCGTGCCATGTACGACAATTGCGTTTTCTTCGTTACGCTGAACCATGCCGATGTCGAAAAAACCTGCATATTCGCTATTCATCAGCTCGGCCACGACGCTCTTGTCGCCGTCGCGATGATCCTGAGGCGCCTGCACGAGACCCACGGCGGGATCTTCAAATGCAGGGACAAGATCTTTGAGCCAATTGGGTGTCACAGCATAATCCGCGTCAATCACCCCGATAATCTCGGCGTCTATTGCCGTGTGTTCGAGAGCAAGACGTAGCGCACCCGCTTTGAAACCCGTGAGGTCGTCGACACGAATGAATTTGAATCTCTCGCCGAGCAACTCGCAATGCGTTTCGATCGGCTGCCACAACGCCGGCTCGAGTGTGTTGTTGACAACAACGATACATTCGAATGACGGCCAATCGAGCCGCGCGACTGAATCGAGCGTTTGTTTTAACATCTCTGATGGCTCGTTGTGCGCTGGTATGTGAATCGAAACCTTCCTGATACGAGGAGGCAGCGTGTCAGCTTTGGTAGTCAACAATTGTTGAGGCTGAAGTCCGAATAGAATTTCCGCCAGCTCCTTGATGCGATGGAGCGCGATGAATATTAGCGGTACAAGCAGCACAACGCCAAAGCCCAATGCCAAAGCGGCGCCGAAGACAAAATAATGGCTTGCCCAATAGGCGATGACGATGGCGAACCATGCGCCAACAAAATGCGCAGCCGTCGCGAGTACAAATGCTTGTAAAGCGGTGACTCCCACAATCGCTAAAATTGGAATCGAAATCAGAACTCCAAAAATGAGCGCGAAGATCATTCGCATACGCCATGTTGGATCGTCGATTGCACCTGAGAGTGGAAATTTCGGATTGCGATCAGCGTTAAACAGCCCCCAGTAAGGACCGACGCTACCTTCGAAGCTTTTCCACGGCTGATCGAAGGCCTCGACAATGTTATATTCGAGGCCGAGTTGCTCCGCTCGAGCGACGAAGTCGCGAATGATCTGACCCTGTATAATCGCTCCTGGGTCAGCCTTCTTGAGATTATATCCGGCGCTTGGCCAGCCGAATTCCGCGATTACAATCCGTTTGCCAGGATAGGCGAGACGCAGTCGTTCATAGATACGAATGGCTTGGTCGGCGGCGAGACGTTCCTCTACGCCTTCCCAGTAGGGAAGGATATGAACGGCAATATAATCGACGGCGGACACCAGTTCAGGATGTTCCAACCACGTGTTCCAGATTTCGCCGGTGGTCACGGGTACGGATACGTCACGCTTTACACGTTGAATGAGCTGTATCAGTTCGTCGACTTTAATTTCGTCGCGTAAGATAGTTTCGTTACCAACTACGATGCCATTAATGTTCGAATTTCGCCGTGCGAGCTCGACAACACTCTGAATTTCCCGATCATTACGATCCTGATTTTTGTCGATCCATGCGCCGAGGGTGACCTTCATACCAAATTCAGCGGCGACCGAAGGAACGAGTTCGAGACCGCCCGTTGCCGCATAGGTCCGGATCGCGTGAGTATAGGGCGCGATTACCTTCAGATCGGCACGGATTCTTTCTTCGCTGGTCAGCGCGCCAGCGTCCGGTTTATCGCTTGGATTGAACGGCGCAAAGGAAAGGCTGTTGAATTGTCCGCTCGTAGCAGGCGCGGTCCCGCTCTGACGAACGAGTAGCCAAATTCCCGCATGGAGAGCGGCCACGAAACCCAGAATCACGGCAGCAACGCGCATGGCGCTTTATGTTTCCAAAGAAGGCAGAGCCAGCGGTACCAACGGCCGCTTTTCCGTCGCTACGGTCTTCGCAGCAGGTTTAAGACGCAATTCTCCCGGCAAGTGAATTACAAACGCCATTTTTCTTTCGCAGGAATCGGAGTTCCCAACGCCCTCATTGAACGAGCGAAGGAGGAAGGGTGTCGGGATTGATCCAGCACGCGTGCACCCTCGACGCGAGCTTTTCTGCCGACTTCGGATCCATCTGACCCATACGGACGACACAGCGGAACGCGAGCTTCAAATGCTCCGCTGGGCAGCTAAAGCGTTCGTAAACATCAATGTAACGTTTCGCAGTATCAACATCATCGCGATAAAGGAGGCTCGCGATTCGCCGCCCGGACCAGACACATTCCGGCAGGCCGGCATTCTTCGGCAGCTTTGCCGCTTCGGCGAATTCCTTGATCGAATGCAGACGCGTTTCTTGCGCTTGCTGCTCAGCTGTCTGCTGATCGGATGGCTTCGCATCTCGGCTTTGGCTCTGTGAAAAAGCCACCGGCTGAGACGCGAAAAAAAGGCCGCCCGTGAAGGCGACTACAGCGAGATGAAACGCAAACTTCATCTTTGTAAACTCGGGAGGCGATATCCCCCGCCTCAACCAGGTAAGCATATATAGGGAGTTTGATTTTGTCAGCATCACGGCGGACATAGGAGTTCAGGGTTCGCGGTTAAGGTTGCTCGCCGGCCGTGCTTCACAGGGTAACCGGCACGCGGTTATGTGCCCTAGATAAAGCCCCTGCTTGAGGCCCGATGTTGTTCTTAGCCCTATCCCGCCAGCCTGCGATTTTAGTCGCCGCTGTTTCCGTTCTGATTGGGCTTGTCTGGTATGCCCTGGGCAGGCCGATAGCAATGCCGCATGCGCCCCTGGCCCCTAACGAGAAAATTGCCTGTGTTTCCTATGCTCCCTTTCGAGGCGCTCAGTCTCCCCTCGACCGCAGCCTAACTGTTCCAGCCGAGCAGATAGATGCTGATATAGAGCAACTTTCCAAAATTACATCGTGCGTGAGGACCTATGCGATCGCCCAGGGGCTCGATCGGGTCCCTGAATTTGCCCGGAAACATGGGCTAACGGTGCTTCAGGGCATTTGGCTGGGGCGGGATCCCGAACGGAACCACCAGGAGGTCCAAACCGGGATAGCTTTGGCCCAACAATACCCCGATGTAATTCGGGGACTTGTTGTCGGGAATGAGGTTCTGCTACGGGGCGAGATGGCGGCGGTCGATTTGCGAGACGTCATCGAGGGTGTTCGGCGCGAGGTAGCTACACCGGTAACTTATGCCGACGTTTGGGAGTTCTGGCTTAAAAACCCCGAACTCGCATCGGTGGTTGACTTCGTGACCATCCACATCCTCCCGTATTGGGAGGATTTCCCCGTCGCCGCGGAACGCGCAGCTCGCCACGTGAGCGAAACGTATGGCAAGGTAACGGCGAGTTTCCCAGGGAAGAAGGTTATGCTTGGCGAGGTGGGGTGGCCGAGCGCGGGACGGATGCGCGATGGCGCACTTCCGTCTCCCTCAAATCAGGCGCTCGTCATGCATGAGGTCCTCGCCGCAGCGAGGCGCGGGAATTGGCCTGTGAATTTGATGGAGGCATTCGACCAGCCCTGGAAACGGCAGTTGGAGGGCACCGTTGGCGGTCATTGGGGCCTACTCGATAGCGACAAGCGTGCACTGAAATTCCGCTGGGGTGGGTACGTTAGTGACCGTCCGCTTTATGTCTTTCAGGGCCTCTTGGGCATTCTGCTAGGCTTAGTGACGTTTGCGGCGGCTTATTTCTCTTCGCGCAGCGAGGGCGAAGACAAGCCTCCGACCATTAATTGGCTTCCGATCTCGGGGATCGCACTTGCTGGCGGGCTTTTTCTAGGTTGGGCTCTTGTTCAGGCTCCGTTAGAGAGTTTAACTATAATGGACTGGATGCGTTCAATAATTCTCATTTTTCTCGCTTTTGTTACTCCACCTGTCGTTGCTGCCGCGATTGTCCGAGATACACCTTTGGGCGGGTTTGTTACTGTGCTCGACCCCCTGTTTTGGCGAGCCGCTAAGCCATTGGAGCGCCTTGTAGTGGGTTTGTTCGTACTGAGCACAATCGCAGCAATCGCGATCGCTCTTGGACTCGTATTTGACCCGCGATATAGGGATTTTCCATTTGCACCCCTTACGGGACCTGTGCTGACGCTGTTTATCGCAACTTTTGCAAGTCCTCCTGGCCTGAAACGTCAAGCAGTGGCCGAGCAGATATCGGCGGCCGTGCTAGCGGCATCGGCGGTTTATATCGTGTTCAACGAGACCGCATTGAATTGGCAGGCGCAGTGGTTCTCGATTCTTCTGCTGATCCTGGCAGCGGCGTGTCTACGGCTACGGGTCGCCCAAAGCTAACCACTAGCAGCGCAGTCGCGACGGAGGCCAAGCCATTATTGTAAAGCACAAGACCAAAAGCGGCGAACACCAAGGCAATTGCGAAGGCGTAAAGATCCGGTCGAAACAGCTGGTAAATCGCTGCGGTGATTGCAGCGATGCCAAAAACCTGATGGCGGAACATGAAGATCGCGGCCTGGCGCACAATGCATTGTGTCGTGCTGAGCCCCGCTTCACACATTAAGCCGATGCTGGAATTTTCGATCACGAGATAGCGCATGTAGAGCGCGTAACTGAGCGCTGCGAAACCGATTGCGATCAGTACATTGGTTGCACGCGGAGAGGGCAGAAATGCTCGGGTATGCATAAGCAGAGTTTGCCCGTGCACTGAGGTTGCGGCAATAGTCCAGTCAGGTGAGCCTTAATTGGCACTCATTGGGTGAAATCGCGTAACGTAGCGGGAATTTCCGTCCATCATATTCCGCCACGCTTCCTAGCAAGCGCTTGCTTCGCTAAACCGCTGGCGATCTTGCTTTCAGGAGTCTGCATGTCAAATCGGACCACCATTATCGTGCTCGCCGCAGGCGAAGGCACGCGCATGGTTTCCGATACAGCGAAGGTCTTGCACCGCATCGCCGGGAAGCCTTTGATCGCTCACGTCCTGGATGTTGCGCGCACGGGGGGCGCGGACCGAATTGCCGTGGTGGTTGGACCAGGAAGCGACGATGTTGCGAAAGAAGTAAGACGTTCGGCCCCGAATGCCGAGATTTTTATTCAGAAAGACCGGCAAGGGACCGCTCATGCGGTACTGGCGGCGAAGAAAGCAATTCAGAGCGGTGACGATCTGATCGTTGTCTTTGGCGATACGCCGTTGCTGCGCGCTGAAATTCTTCGATCTTTGCGCGACGCGCTGAAAGCGGCCCCAATTGTAGTCCTTGGCTTTCACGCGAAGGATCCGATTGGCTATGGCCGGTTGATCATGAAGAACCACGAGCTCATCGCAATCCGCGAACAGATGGATGCGAACGAGCTAGAGCGAGCGATCACCCTTTGTAACGCGGGTGTCATGGCCTTATCGGGAAAGCACGCGCTACGGGTTATTAGCGCAATCGGAAATCAAAATCAGAAACAGGAATTTTATTTAAGCGACGCAGTTGGGATTGCGGCGCGTATGGGCCTCCATGCGACCGTTATCGAAGCGTCAGAGGAGGAAGTGATGGGTGTGAATGACAAGAAACAGCTTTCAGAAGCCGAAAGTGCTCTGCAAAAACGCCTTCGCGAAAGTGCGATGGCTGCGGGTGTCACATTAGTCGCGCCAGAAACGGTTTTTCTTTCTTCGGATACAAAACTCGGACGCGATGTCGTAATCGAGCCCCACGTTTTTTTTGGTCCCGGCGTCGTCGTTGAGGATAAAGCAACAATCCGTTCTTTCTCGCATCTCGAAGGTGCCCATGTCGGATTAGGGGCTTCTGTTGGACCGTTTGCAAGGCTGCGTCCCGGCACAGAGCTTGGCGCCGGAACCAAGATTGGAAATTTCGTCGAGACAAAAGCTGCAGTGTTCGGCAAAGGTACGAAAGTCAATCATCTCGCTTACATTGGAGATGCAAGCGTTGGCGAAAATGCCAATATCGGCGCTGGCACCATCACTTGCAATTATGACGGTTACGAAAAGCACCGCACCGAAATCGGCAAAGGCGCTTTCATCGGCACCAACTCTTCTCTGGTTGCACCCGTGAAGATCGGTGAGGGTGCCTATATCGGTGCGGCTTCCGTCATTGTAAAAGACGTACCCGCTGATGCGCTCGCGCTTGGACGCGGAAAACAGGTCGTAAAGAAAGGATGGGCGAAAAAGATGCGCGCGAAAAAGAGAGCGAGAAAGCCCAAGCACGCCGACAACTGACCGCTTCCCTTATATTCAGCTTCGGCGCAAACTTGTATAGCGCGCGTTTGGGTCACCGCTACGACGCAACAAAGCGTTCATATTTATCGTCCATTCCCACCGTTATACAGAAGCCAAGAGAAGAATAGCGAACAATGGCTATCGATTTGGATGGATCTGCATGGGGTTAATGGTTTAACCGTGCCGGAAACTTGCGCTTGAAATCCGCCGCAATCGAACCTGATTTCTTGCCTTCGGGAACCATCTCTAAACGCCCATACGCTAGGGTCTACGACAGAGGATTTGCCATTCATGTGCGGTATTATTGGAATTCTTGGACGCGAGCCGGTAGCACCCAGTCTCGTAGATGCGCTGAAGCGTCTAGAATATCGTGGCTATGACTCGGCCGGAGTGGCGACGCTGGAAGCAGGTCATCTGACACGCCGCCGCGCCGAGGGTAAGCTGAAAAATCTGGAGCAGCGCCTGCGCGATGAGCCACTCGATGGTCGAATCGGCATCGGCCACACGCGTTGGGCGACGCATGGGGCTCCGAACGAAACAAACGCGCATCCACATGCGACCGACAAACTTGCGGTTGTTCACAACGGCATTATCGAGAATTTTCGTGAGTTGCGTGACGAGCTGAAGAAAAACGGCTCGGTATTTAAAAGCGAAACCGATACCGAGGTGATTGCGCATCTCGTGACGGAAGAAATGAAATCCGGCAAGAAGCCGGTCGAGGCGGTCTCGGCGGCTTTGCCACGTCTGCGGGGCGCATTTGCACTGGCGTTTTTATTCGAAGATGAGGAAGATTTGCTCATTGGCGCGCGCAAAGGCAGCCCGCTCGCAGTTGGTTACGGGACCGGTGAGATGTACCTCGGTTCGGACGCGATTGCGCTCGCACCTTTTACTGACAAAATAGCTTACCTAGAAGAGGGTGATCTGGCGATTGTCCATCGCTCCAGTGTCGAAATCCGCGACAGCCGTGGTAAGCGCGTCAAGCGTCCCGTCCAATTAAGCGCCGCGGGTGCGTTTCTCGTGGATAAAGGCAACCATCGCCATTTTATGGCCAAAGAAATTCACGAGCAGCCTGAGGTTGTCGGCCACACTCTCTCGTCGTTGCTCGATATGTCAAACGAACGTGTGCGGCTCCCGAAAAAGCTTCCGTTCAATTTTCAAGATCTGAACCGCATTACGATTTCGGCCTGTGGCACAGCCTTCTATGCCGCGCAGGTAGCAAAATACTGGTTTGAGCGTTTCGCACAAATTCCTGTCGATCTCGATATTGCGTCAGAGTTTCGCTATCGCGATGCACCAATGACGAATGGCGGTCTCGCAGTTTTTGTCTCACAGTCGGGCGAAACCGCTGACACGCTTGCTTCGCTCCGCTACGCCAAGGAGCACGGTCAACACACGCTCGCGGTCGTGAACGTAGGGACCTCAACAATTGCTCGCGAAAGCGAGATCATGATCCAAACGCTTGCCGGACCGGAAATCGGCGTTGCGTCGACCAAGGCATTCACCTGTCAGCTCGCAGTGCTTGCTTGTCTCGCAGTCGCAGCGGGTCGTCAGCGCAACACCATCTCCGAGGAAGACGAAAACAAGCTTGTTCGGGCATTGATCGAAGTGCCGCGCCTCATGTCAGAGGCACTGGCGCTCGAGCCGGAGATCGAGCGGCTATCACATCATCTTGAGCACGCACGAGATGTTTTATATCTCGGCCGCGGCACAAGCTTTCCGCTCGCACTCGAAGGGGCGCTGAAGCTCAAGGAAATTTCCTACATTCACGCCGAAGGTTATGCGGCGGGCGAGCTGAAGCACGGCCCCATAGCGCTGATTGACGAGACTATGCCAGTAGTTGTCATCGCGCCGTACGACAAAGTATTCGAAAAAACCGCATCCAACATGCAGGAAGTACTCGCACGTGGCGGTCGGATTATTCTCGTGACTGATCCAAAGGGCGCGGCTGCTGCGGGGGTGAAGACCGAAACGATACTTACGCTCCCAGAAATGCCGTCCATCGTGACGCCGATCGTTTATGCTATCCCGGTGCAGCTGATTGCCTATCATGTGGCAGTGATCCGCGGCACGGATGTCGATCAGCCGCGCAATTTGGCAAAATCAGTCACCGTCGAATAATCAGCCGGCCTCAATCAGCCGCACGGCCTCCTCGCGCTCGAAGAGATAGAGCAGAATACGCAAAGCTTTGCCGCGCTCTGTCTCGAGCGCTGGATCGCGCCTAAGTATCAGCGCTGCATCCTTGCGTGCGGCCTCTATGAGATCGCCATGCAATTCGTGACGCGCAATCTTGAAACCGGGCAATCCGCTCTGGCGCGTACCCAATACTTCGCCTTCACCACGTAGAGTCAGATCTTCTTCTGCGATGCGAAATCCGTCTTCCGTTTCGCGCAAAGTTGACAGTCTTCGCTTGGCAGCTTCGCTGAGTGGCTCTTTATAGAGCAGCAGGCAACTCGATTTTCCGGTGCCGCGTCCTACACGCCCGCGCAACTGATGGAGTTGAGCAAGACCGAAGCGCTCGGCCTGCTCGATAACAATAATCGTGGCTTCAGGCACATCGACCCCAACTTCCACCACCGTTGTTGAGACGAGAATCTGGATATCGCCGCGCGCGAAGCTCGCCATCGATTCGTCCCTCTCTTTTGTCTTCAGGCGGCCGTGGACGAGACCGACGCGACTGCCGAAACGCTGCTTGAGAAACGCGAACCTTGCTTCAGCCGCGGCAAGATCGACACCTTCGGATTCCTCGATAAGCGGGCAAATCCAGTAAGCGCGCGCGCCCGTTTGCACCGCCCGGCCGACAGCTTCGACAACTTCTTCAAGCCGTCCGAGCGAAACGGTGCGCGTTTCAATCGGCTGGCGGCCCGCGGGTTTCGAGCGTAGTTCCGAAACATCCATGTCGCCGAAAAATGTCAGTACTAACGTACGGGGGATGGGTGTCGCCGTCATAACTAGGAGATCGACAGCAGGACCTTTGTCGGCCAGCGCAAGCCGTTGGTGCACGCCAAATCGGTGCTGCTCGTCAACAACAGCGAGCGCAAGATCATGGAATTCGACACCTTCCTGAAAAATCGCATGCGTGCCGATGAGAAGATCGATATCACCAGCCTTAAGTTGTTCGAGGATCTTCTCGCGCTCTTTGCCACGTTCACGCCCGGTCAAAATGCCAATCCGAATTCCGGCCACTGTTGCAAACGGCACGATGCGTTCGTAATGCTGGCGCGCAAGAATTTCGGTCGGCGCCATAATTGCGGCTTGGCGGCCCGCTTCAATTACGTTTGCCGCCGCCATTAATGCGACAACGGTTTTTCCGGATCCAACATCACCTTGCAACAATCGTAACATCCGATGAGGAGAAGCAAGGTCGGAAATGATGTCATGAATCGTTTTTTGTTGCTCCTTGGTGAGCGAAAAGGGCAGGGCCATCTCAATTTTCTCACGTAGCCGTCCGTCACCTTGGCTTTTTCGTCCCGCGTCGCGCTTCATACGGCCTCGTACGAGTGCGAGTGCGAGCTGATGCGAGAGCAACTCATCATAGGCGAGACGGGCACGGAAAAGAGATTCCGGTTTTTCATCCGATGGTTCCTGCGGCGAGTGCATTCGACGCAATGCTTGAGAAAAAGGAAGAAATTTTCGTTGTTCTCGGAATGCGGCATCCAGCCATTCGGGTAGGTCGGGCAGCTTTGCAATCGCTAGAGTTGCCGCGCGTCGCGCAAGTCCGGCTCCTAAACCTTCCGTGAGCCAGTAGACCGGTTCGACTGCCGCAAGTTGCGTGAGGCCTTTTTCGTCAACGACTCGATCCGGGTGAGTTATTTGCAATCTGCCATCATAGAGCGCAACTTTGCCAGAAACGTAGCGCGTCTCCCCGATGGGAAACATCTTTTCCAGACGTTCGCGTGGAAACTTGAAATAAACAATTTCGAGCGTTCCCGTGTCATCGCTTGTCAAGATTCGATACGGTGCTCGTCCGCGGCCACCCTGATGCTTGTCGACAACAACTTCCAACGTCGCGATCGTATCCGGCACGACATCCTTCAACTTCGGTTGCGAGCGCCGGTCGATAGCCGAATAAGGTAAGTGAAACAACACATCGATCACACGCGGATCGCCACGGTCGAAGAGTCGTTGGAAGGGCTCTACGAGCCTTGGCCCGATGCCCGAAAGCGCTGTAAGAGGAGCAAATAGCGGATTGAGAACTGCGGGACGCATAATCGCTCAAAGTGGCGGAAGGTGTGTTTAGAGGCAACTACGCCGCTGACAAGCCGTATTCGCGTCGTTATATGCACATTGCCCGGCACGTCCGGGCGTTTGGCGTTGGGACTAATAATGAATGAGCGAAAATCGAGCAATAATCTGGAGGTCCGCAAAAAACGGATCCTGTTTCGAGCATGGCACCGCGGGACGCGCGAGATGGACTTGATCCTCGGCCGCTTTGCGGATGCGACCGTTGGACGGCTTGGCGAGCACGACATTGCTCTGCTCGAAGACTTAATGGAAGTGCCTGATAACGATCTATATGACTGGATTACCGGCGCCAAGGAAACACCCGCTAAGTATGAAACAGCGCTCTTGAAAAAATTGCGCAGCTTTCATTTGGACCTAAGCAGCGCGCGATGAACAAACCTGAATTGCCGATCGATCGTCTGGCACCAGGAAAACATCTCACTATTTCGAGTGCGCCTGACGGATTCTCTGGCTTGATCGTCGCCGATCTTGCGAAAAACGCTTCTGCTCGTGCAGGTGTCTCGAAGCGTTTGCTTGTTGTCTGTCGAGATGCCGAACGCATGGCGGCTTTTGAACGTTCGCTGCAATTTTTCGCACCCGGGCTGATCAGGCTTTCATACCCGGCATGGGATTGCTTGCCTTATGATCGCGTTTCGCCAAACGCTGTCGTAGCGGCACGTCGGATGGCGACTTTGGCACAACTTGCCCAGCCAAACGACAATGCGACGATCGTGCTGACGACGGTCAATGCGCTGCTCCAGCGTGTGACTGCACGCACTACAGTTGCGGCGCAATCGCTCGCTCTTGCGCCGGGTCATGTGCGCGCGATGAAAGAAATCGTAAGCTGGCTTGAAACTAATGGGTTCCTCCGGGCTTCGACTGTGCGCGATGTCGGTGAGTATGCTGTACGCGGCGGCATTCTCGATCTGTATGCGCCGGGCACTGACGTACCCATGCGGCTCGACTTTTTCGGTGACACGCTGGAGTCGATTCGAACTTTCGATGCCGAGACACAGCGCACCGTAAATCATCTCAACAAGTTGCAACTTGTACCGCTGAGCGAAGTCCAACTCCACGATGAAACGATACGCCGCTTTCGCATGGGCTATACGGCTCTATTCGGCGGACAGACCAAGGACGATGCGCTATTTAATGCGGTAACCGAAGGCCGCCGTCATCCCGGCATCGAGCACTGGTTGCCACTATTTGCCGAGCATCTCGACACATTGCTGGACTATCTGCCTGGTGCACCCGTCATTCTGGAGCATCAAATAGAGGAAGCCGCGCATGAACGTTTTGCACAGATCACCGATTATTATACGGCGCGGCGTGAAGCGTTAGAGTCGGGGCAGACTCCACTCTACAAGCCATTGCCACCTGAACGGCTTTATCTCTCCGAAAAGGAATGGAACGAGCGGCTGGCCCGAGTTTCGCTTGTGCGTCTGAATCCTTTCGCGGCACCCAATGACACTGATGTGATCGATGCCGGTGGCAAGATCGGGCGCAATTTCGCACGGGAACGAGCTGACGAAAACAAAAATGTATTCGATGCGATTGTCAGGCACGCACATGCATTGGGGACAGCAAACAAACATGTCATTTTCACCTTCTGGAGTGAAGGCTCGCGTGACCGTATGCAACATGTCCTTTCGGATCACGGCCTAAAGGATTTACGTCTCATTGCGAGCTGGCCCGAAACTTTGGTTCTGCCAAAAAACGCCATCGGTCTCGCTGTATTCGGCTTAGAATCTGGCTTTGAAACAGCTGACGCAGCGTTCATTTCGGAGCAGGATGCACTTGGCGATCGACTCACGCGGCCACGACGCCGCCAGCGCCGTGCCGAAGATTTTATCGCGGAGCTAACGAGTCTTGCCTCAGGTGATTTGGTAGTGCACGTGGATCATGGCATTGGCCGTTTCATCGGACTCAGATCGATCGAGGCGCTTGGTGCACCACATGATTGTCTCGAAATTCATTATGCTGATGATTCCCGGCTATTTCTTCCGGTCGAAAATCTGGAATTGCTTTCGCGCTACGGGAATGAAGAAACCGTCGTAGAACTCGATCGTCTCGGTGGTGTCGGCTGGCAATCGCGCAAGGCGCGCCTGAAAACCCGTATTCGCGAAATGGCAGCGGAACTTGTTCGTGTCGCTGCCGCGCGGAAGCTGCACGAAGCACCGAAACTTCTCCCGCCTGCAGGCATTTATGAGGAATTTTGTGCCCGCTTTCCCTATGATGAAACGGAGGATCAGGACGCTGCCATCAGCGCGGTAATCGAGGATCTTGCTGCCGGAAAGCCGATGGATCGTTTGATCTGTGGCGACGTTGGATTCGGCAAAACAGAAGTAGCACTGCGCGCGGCTTTTATTACCGCCATGAACGGAAAGCAGGTCGCGGTTGTCGTGCCTACTACTCTTTTAGCCCGCCAGCATTTCCGCGTCTTCTCGGATCGCTTCCGCGGCTTCCCAGTCCAGATCGCACACGCGTCGCGACTTGTTTCACAGAGTGAGCTTTCAAAAGTAAAGGAAGGCCTCGCTACGGGAACCATCGAGATCGTGATCGGTACGCATGCCTTGCTTGCAAAATCGGTCGCTTTTAAGGATCTCGGCCTCGTTGTCGTCGATGAAGAGCAGCATTTCGGAGTAGCTCACAAGGAACGGCTGAAGCAGCTTCGCAATGAAGTGCATGTTCTTACACTCACCGCGACACCGATCCCGCGTACATTGCAACTCGCGCTGGCCGGCGTACGCGAGTTGTCAATTATCGCGACGCCACCAATCGATCGGCTCGCTGTGCGCACTTTCGTTTCGCCCTTCGATCCGCTTGTCGTGCGCGAAGCGCTCTTGCGAGAACGATATCGGGGAGGGCAGGCATTTTACGTTTGCCCCCGTATTGAGGACCTGCGTGCAAGAAAGGAATTTCTTGAAACGCATGTACCGGAGGTAAAGGTTGCTATCGCGCATGGTCAGATGCCAGCGCGCGAACTCGAAGACATTATGTCGGCATTCTATGACGGAAAATTCGATGTTCTGCTTTCGACAACGATTGTCGAATCAGGTCTCGATATTCCAACCGCGAACACGCTCATCATTCATCGTGCCGACCGTTTCGGTCTGGCGCAGCTTTATCAATTGCGTGGGCGTGTTGGGCGTTCGAAGACAAGAGCTTATGCAATTCTCACAACACCTGGCGAAAAACCGGTGACGGCGCAGGCCGAGCGTCGCCTGAAAGTTTTACAATCGCTCGACTCTCTTGGTGCTGGTTTCGAGCTTGCTTCGCATGATCTTGATATCCGTGGCGCGGGAAATCTCTTAGGCGAAGAGCAATCGGGTCATATTCGTGAAGTCGGCTACGAACTCTATCAAGAAATGCTCACAGAGGCTGTTACAGCGCTTGAAGCCGGTATAGATCAACCTACCGCCGATAAATGGTCACCGCAGATCGCGGTTGGGACACCCGTGATGATTCCGGAAGCCTATGTGCCAGATCTAGCCGTACGGCTCGGGCTTTATCGCCGTCTTGCAGATCTCCAAAACGAAACCGAAATCGAAACGTCTGCTGCGGAGCTTGTGGATCGCTTCGGAAAATTGCCGCGCGAGGTCGAAACGTTGCTCAAAGTTGTCACAATCAAAACGCTTTGCCGGCGCGCGAATGTCGATCGCATAGAAGCGGGTCCAAAGGGGGCGGTAATCGCTTTCCGCGAAAATAAGTTTGAAAATCCGGAAGGTCTGCTGCGCTGGATCGCGGATACCGCGCCTTTAGCTCGGATACGACCTGACCAAAAAGTCGTGTGGTTCAACGATTGGCAAAATGTAGATGCACGACTCGAAGGAGCGAAGAAACTGCTCGAAAATTTGATCAAAATCGCTGAACAAGCAAAAGCCGCGTGAACTATGCGGCCTGATCCGCCGAGAGTGCCTGATCCATAGCAGCCGCAATCATATCTGGTGTCTGCGCGCCAGCGACGGCAAAACGGTTATTGAATATAAAAAACGGCACACCGCTAATTCCAGCTTCAGCCGCTGAGTTTGCGGCGTTTTGAATTGTCACCACATCACGCTCACTCGCCAAGTCCTGCCGTACCCTGTCACCATCCAGTCCTCCCGCTACCGCAGCTTTGACTAAGGTCTCGACGTCAGTCAGATCAGCGCCTTCGCCAAAAAAGGACGCAAAAATCCGCTCTACGACGGCGGATGCCTTATCGGCTCTTTCGGCCCAGGCAATCACACGATGAGCATCCAGGGTGTTCGGCTGACGTGCGATCTTCTCGAAATGGAACTCGATGCCTTCTTCCTTTCCCAGCTTCGATAAGCGCTCATGCGCGGGCCGGATACGTTCGTCGCTGCCGAATTTGCGTGAAAGATAATCGACACGCATCATGCCTTCACGCGGCACGCGAGGATCAAGAAAATAAGGCTTCCAATGAACGGCCGCTTTGATGTCGGGGCGTAGGGCGAGCGCAGCTTCGAGACGGTGCTTGCCGAGATAGCACCAGGGACAGACGACATCTGAAACGACGTCAATGATCATCCGCTTCGCCAAGTTCGCTCCGTTCAACTCGCGGCTCGTGCCGCCGACTGCTCCTTCACGCCTTCGATTATGAGACGGGAAAGACCTGCCTCGTCAAGCGCCTTTGTTGCGGCTTGCGAATTCACCACTTCGATCACAAGGCGCGTTCCTAGCATTGCATCGCTCACTTTCGTAACACGTGAACCCGGTGAGGCTTTAACAACCTGCATGGTCAAATCGTCGATACCATATCGCAGCCCGCCGATATTCAAGACGCCATCGGGTGCAGCTTCGATCATCAGACCGGCGCTCCCGACCACATGGCATCTCAAATTGGTTCGCACGAAGCCATCGGTATCAAATTCGAGTTGCGCCACGTTCGCTCGACCACTGCTGAAAAACGGTTTTGTTGGAACCATCGCACCTCTTACGGCTAAGGTCCCGTCGCCAAGCAATTTCGTCTCGATGACAATTGGACCATTCTTGCTTTCCGCAGGCGCCGAAATTTCTCCTATCTGAATTGGTGAAGGCATGACCTTCGCGATACGCCGCAGCGCGGTAAGGCCGACTTCGCCGAAGATTTGTAAATCGACGATCGCATCACAGTTCGCGCCGGAAAGATTGAGACCGAGACTTCCAGGAACACGATGAACTGCGATCGCTGTAGAGAACCTGCTTTGCACGCTATTCGTAAGATAGGTGAGAGCGGTCGCTGGTGCGATGAGATGTGCGCCACCGGATTCTAAGCTCATTTGCGTCAAATAGCAGTTTGCCAGCTGCAATGTGCCACCGATCAGAAGCCATGGCACGAAAGCGCTGGCGAGGCCTGCCAATGATGTGGGGGGCAGCGTTGATACGATCGTATCGCCCGACGCAATTTGCGCTTCGAGCAAAACAGCAAGACCTGCCGCGAGCCATTGACTATGCGTTCGACCGACGGCGAAAGCGCCGTTTCTTGCCGTGTCAAAAGTCGCAATCGCGAAAGCGTCGGCCGAAAGCGTATGCGGCGCCGGCAGCAAGTCTGGTTCCCCGGCCGGCCAATGTGAGTCTAGGTCGAGCGGAATCACACCATCAGGCGGATTTGTACCGAACGCACAAGGAAAACCGAGCGTAAATATCTCGGCCGCCGCTTCGCAGGCGACTTCGGCCGGTCGATCATCGCCAAATCGCGTCATCGTGATAAATGCGTTCGGCCCGATCTGTCGTAGCGTTGAAACCAAATCTGAGCGCCGCCATAGTGCAGGCACTTGTACCGCGATCATTCCCGCTCGTAGTACGGCTAACAGACTGAGCACTGCCTCGACCGAATTCGGCAACTGAATGGCTACGACAGATTGTTCGAGCAACCCAAATGATCTCAACCGGCGCGCAAGCCTTGTGACTGCGACGTCGGCCTCGGCGTAATTCAAGCGGCGGGGAATGTTGCCGGTCAACGCAGCACGATCCGGGGGATCAGCGAGCGCAAGCGCACCGGGCGTCATCAACACATTGCGCCGGAAGACAGCGTCAAGCGTAACTTTTGCATCGAGGCCGAGATCGTCGTGGGGAGTCGATTTTGGCATCACGGACGTTTCTGAGGCTGCACTCTCGTTTGCGATGATTCGGGCACGCGCCACCAGCTTTCGATCATATGACCTGTGAGTGGCGTCTTTTCGGGCCGGCCAATCCACGGCCAACGCGCGATCCATTGCGCCGGTACGTAGAAAAGCGGAACCACGTAAGCGCCTGACATCAATAATCGGTCCATGCCACGGACAGCCGTTATCAAATCCTCGCGCGCACGAGCGGCGATCATCGCTGCGATCATCGCGTCGATTGCTTTCGATTTCACACCCATATAATTGCGCGTGCCAGGTAAATCCGCACTCGATGATCCAAAATACAAATTCTGTTCGTTACCGGGAGAGAGAGATTGCTGCCAGGTGTACGGGATCATGTCGTAATCATAGGCCTGGCGCCGCTGTTCAAACTGGGTGCTATCGACAAATCGAACAAGCGCAGAAATGCCGGCGCGTTTCATCATGGTCGAAAAGGCAAGTGCGAGCCGTTCCTCGTCGCGCGTGGATACAATGATTTCAAAACGAAACGGTTCTCCAGTTCTGCGAGAGACGAGTATTCCATCGTGCAGTTCCCAACCTGCCTCAGAAAAAAGTTCGAGCGCGTGCTTCAACCGGTTCCGGTCTCGTCCAGAACCATCTGAAACTGGTGGCTGATAACGACCTTCAAGTACCGCCGGCAGCAGCTCGGCAGAGTAGGGCGCAAGCAAAGCACGTTCCCGCGCATCAGCAGCCTTCCCGCGCGCCGAAAGTTCCGATGCTTCGAAAAAACTCGCGCTTCGTGTGAATGCGCCATAATAAAGATTGGCGTTTATCCATTCAAAATCAAATAGCTCGCTGACAGCCTGACGCACGCGCCGATCCGAAAAAATCGCGCGACGCGTGTTGAAAACGAAAGCCTGCAAAGGTCGCGGTTCGCCGCTGGCGATCTCTTCACGAATTAGGCCGCGATTTCGTGCCGCGGGAAAACTGTACTGTGTCGTCCATCGACCTGGATCGTTCTCAAACCGCACGTCGTAAAGTTGGCGTTTGAAGGCCTCGAACCAGGTATTCGAGTCCCGAAAATAATCGATCTTGATCTCGTCGAAATTATAGAGCCCACGCGTAACGGGTAAATCCTTCGCCCAGTAGTTCGGATTCCGTTGTAACGTGATACTTTCTCCAGGCTTCACCCCGGCGATCCTATAGGGCCCGCTGCCAATGAGCGGCTTGAGCCCTGTATCCTCGAAATGCTCCGTATCAATCGCGTGCCTCGGTAAGACCGGCATTAGCCCGAGGATCAAAGGGAGCTCTCGATCGCCTATCTCACTAAACTCGAAGCGAACGGTTTGCTCGCCAATTTTCTCCGCGTGCACGACCTTGCCGTAATAGTAGCGGTGATTCGGGCGTCCCTTGTCGCGCAGAAGTTTCCATGAAAACAACACATCATCGACAGTAACGGACGTGCCGTCGGAAAATTTCGCGTGAGGGTTTAATTGAAATGAAACAAAACTTCTCGCATCGTCTGTTTCGACTTTCTCGGCGAGTAGCCCGTAAAGGGTGAACGGTTCGTCTTGCCCGCGAGCGAGCAAACTTTCGACGACATAATTTCGCACTTGCTGAACTGCAGTCCCTCGAACGATCAAAGGATTAAGGCTATCGAATGAGCCCAATACTGCTAACGTCAATCGTCCACCTCGGGGAGCATTAGGATTTGCGTAAGCAAAATGATCAAACCCAGAGCCGTAAGCCGGCTCGCCGTGCATTGCGATCGCATGATGCGGTTCAGCAACAGCAGGAAAAGTCGCAACCACGCTGACGAACCACAGAACAGCGAGCCCAATGGAGCGGATTGATCGATTCGCTAGAGCTAAGACCATTGGTGGATTAAGCCCTTTGCTCAGGATGTCGTTCATGCCACTGTCCTGCCTCAATTGCCGCCGACAGGCTTTGACTTGGGCGGCCGGCTTGCGTTTAAACCATGGTCGATTCATGCCGTTTTGAGCGGCGAAATCCAGAATCATAGGTTACAGGGGAATTTGTATGAAAATTCGTTCGTCCTTCGCGCCGTCGAGCGCGGCGCGCATTGCAGCCGCACTGATCGCGATTGGTTTCGGTGCCGAGGCGCTTGCTCAGACTCCACCGGCACAACCTAAAGCTCCGGCGGCCGCACCAAAAGGCCCCGCACCCAAAGGACCAGCGCCGGCGCAAGGCACACAGCCGAGCGGGGAAGCTCAGCCGCAGTCACAGCAGGCGGTAGCAGTGCCTACCCCGTGGACCAAGCGGTGCACCGAGGATCCACAGACGAAGAAACAAATTTGCGAGATCGCGCAGGCTTTGCTGGCTGAAACGGGGCAATTCCTGATGTCGGCATCCTTTGCTGAAATCCAGGACAACCCTAGAAAGGGGCTAACCATCATGGCTCCGATGGGCGTACTCCTGCCGCCTGGCTTGCGTATCCATGTCGATCAGCAGCAGTTGCCCAACGACATCCCATATTCGGTCTGCATGGCCCCATCAGGCCAGCCGCCGGTTTGCGTCGCTGAGACGGAAATCGATCAGAATTTTATCAACAGCTTGAAAAAGGCGCAGATTATGCGGGTACAAGTAATCAACGCACAGCGCCGTATCACCATCGACTATCTCTTCTCGATGAAGGACTTTGCCAAGGCCTATGATGGTCCACCAATCGACGAGAAAGCATTGGTTGCCCAACGGCAAAAACTCCAGGATGAGCTGCAGAAGCGGGCCGAAGACGCACGTAAAAAGCTAGAAAGCCAGCAGAAGCAGTAACCAAATACGAAACGCACCTAAAACCATTGCAACGGCGCGATGCTGGCGCGCCAGCATGCTAGTGCACGTTGCGATCACGCGCACGGTATCCTCCCGAGTCGTCTCGATAGAAGCGCTGCTCGACTTCGGGATGGCGTAGTGGCTCCCCGGAAGTATCCGGTAAGAGATTCTGCTCCGACACATACGCGATGTATTCGCTCTCCGCATTTTCGGCGAGCAAATGATAAAATGGTTGGTCTTTTGTCGGTCGGATTTCTTCCGGGATCGACAGCCACCATTCCTCAGTGTTGTTGAAGGTCGGATCGATATCGAAGACGACACCGCGGAACGGAAACACGCGGTGCTTCACCACCTGTCCGATACGATATTTTGCTTGGCGACTTTTAGTTTTCATATCTGACGCGAATATACGCTCAAAATTGACACTAATCACAGTAGATTTCGGTCAAAGCTACAACGTATAGAGGCCTTTGCGAGCCGGGTCCTTCGCCGCCACAAGTTTCGCGAGATCAACCATGACCTTAGCCTGTTTCCAAGTTGCGTCGTCTTGCATTTTGCCGTCGACCATTCCGACGCCAGTGCCGTCGGGCATTGCGGCGAGGATTTTCTTGGCAAAAGCGACCTCGGCCGGATCAGGGCTGAACACACGTTTCGCAATCTCGACTTGGTTCGGATGCAGTGACCATGCTCCCACGCAACCCTGCAAAAAGGAATTACGAAACTGTACTTCGCAGCCTTCAAGATCTGCGATATCGCCAAATGGTCCATAGAACGGCTTGATGCCATTGGCCGCACATGCATCCACCATGCGACCGATGCTATAGTGCCAAAGATCCTGTTGCGAAACCGCTCTCGCACCGTTAACGGGGTCAGCAATAACTTTATATTCTGGATGCCCTCCGCCGACGCGTGTGGTCTTCATTCCGCGCGAAGCGGCAAGATCTGCTGGGCCAAAACTCATCCCATGCATGCGCGGAGAAGACGAGGCGATCGATTCCACGTTCATCACGCCCTCAGCCGTTTCGAGAATGGCATGAATAAGAATCGGTTTCTTGATTGAATGTTTGGCTTCCAGCTGGGCAAGAAGCTGATCGAGATATTGTACATCCCATGGCCCATCAACCTTCGGCAACATGATCACGTCAAGCTTGTTGCCAACCTCGCCGACAATCTCGATGACATCATCGAGCGCCCACGGACTCGCAAGTGAATTGATGCGGATCCAGAGTCCGGTTGGACCGAAGTGGTTTTTCTTAGCCATTTCGATAAAACCCTTTCGAGCAGCATCCTTGGCGTCAGCCGGGATCGCATCCTCAAGATTGCCAAGCAACACATCGACATCTTTGATAATTTCTGGAATACGCGCCCGCATTTTTTCGTTATGTGGTGGCACGAAATGAATGACGCGCTCAAGCCGGACCGGCAATTCGCGTAAAGGAGCAGGGGCACCAAGCGCCAACGGGCGGAAAAAATTGCGAGGGAGTTTCATTGAAAAATCCATCGTGAACACCAATTAGGGTTTAGCCGAGAAGGCTGGGTTCGCCTAGCCGTGCTTTGGGAACAGATATAATTGCATCTGGATTGACGGATAAGTTGCGCGCAGATACCCAAACCATACGTCCCGCTCCGTGAGTTCTCTCTGAATGGCCGATATCCTGAAATTAGCTGCGCCCTTTTTCGGGCTAATCTTTCTCGGCTTCGTGAGCGGGCGTATAGCGCATTTGCCTGAGCGGGAACTTGGCTGGCTCAATTTTTTCATCGTCTACATTGCGCTGCCGCCGCTGTTCTTCCAGCTAATTTCGCGAACACCTTTTGAACAGATCGCGAATCCGCGTTTTGTAGTTACGACGACGCTTTCAACACTTTGCGTCTTTGTAGTATCGATAGCGATTGGGCTTTGGTTACGTCGTGGCAAACTATCGGAAGCGGCGATCGCCGGCGTTGTCGGGGCCTATGCCAACGTCGGTTATCTCGGCCCCGGTCTCACCCTCGCGGCCCTCGGACCGCAGGCGACGGTCCCAACCGCACTCATTTTCACCTTTGATTCCATTCTTTTTTTCGCAGCCGTGCCGTTTCTAATGGAATTGAGCGGCGTGGAAAAAGCCAATCCGCTTCAGATCGCGTTACTTGTTACGCAAAAAGTCGCAACGCACCCATTTATCGTGGCGACTACGCTCGGCGTTTTAGCCGCTTGGTTTCAAGTACGCCCCCCAGCGGCAATCGATAGGATGCTCGAAGTTTTGATGAACGCGGCAGCACCTTGCGCACTGTTCGCATTAGGGGTGACGGTTGCGCTAAGGCCATTGAAAAAGGTCACGTGGGATGTGCCCATCCTTGTCGCCGTGAAATTGCTCGTCCACCCGATGATCGCTTGGGTACTGTTGTCTCTCGTGGGGGGCTTCGATCAGATCTGGGTCTATACGGCAATACTGATGGCATCGCTTCCGACGGCGCTAAACGCGTTCGTAATGGCGAAGCAATACAATGTCTACGTACAGCAGTCATCGGGCGGAATTCTGATCAGCACAATCGCATCGGTTTTGACCGTCACCACACTTATGTACCTTGTGCAACATCGTATGCTCGCGTGGAATCTATTTCCTTGATATGATTGCATCATGTCGAAACCACTTGAAGGCATAATCGTCGCCGATTTCACAACGCTACTGCCTGGACCGCTTGCGACGCTAATGCTTGCGGAAGCTGGAGCCGAGGTCATAAAGGTTGAAAAACCCGGTGGCGATGATGTTCGCAAGTTCCCACCCTACTGGAACGGATTGTCCGCTGCCTTTGCCATTCTTAATCGCGGCAAAACAGGAATCGTCGCAGATCTGAAAACTGAAGAGGGGCGTGCAAAAGCGCTCGAGCTTGTTGATCGTGCCGATGTCGTCGTCGAGCAATTTCGTCCCGGCGTGATGGATCGTCTTGGTTTCGGCTATGAAACTCTTCGCGCTCGCAATCCACAGCTGATCTATTGCTCAATCACGGGCTATGGGCAAAAAGGGCCGCGCCGTAACGAAGCAGGTCACGATATCAATTATATCGGCGCCACAGGATTGCTTGCACTTTCACCCGGTCCAATTGATAGGCCTACCGTACCGCCCGCGCTCATCGCTGATATCGGCGGCGGAAGTTTCCCAACCGTCATAAATATTCTGCTCGCGCTCATTGCTCGGCAGAAGACCGAGCGCGGTACATATATCGATATTGCCATGAGCGACGCGATGTTCACCTTCGCTTGGCTTGCCCTCGCAACGCGCTTTGCAAGCGGAAAACCGGTTGAATCCGAAAAGCTTCGCCATTTCGGCGGTTCGCCTCGCTATCAGTTATATCCGACCAGCGACGGGAAGCTTATCGCGTGTGGCGCGTTGGAGCAGAAATTTTGGAGAGGCTTTTGCGGTGTGATCCAACTCGATAACGAATTCGTCGATGACATGCGCGATCCAAAAGCAAGTACCAATGCCGTACGCAAAATCATAGCGTCAAAACCAGCTGAGCATTGGAAGCCGCTATTCGCCAAAGCGGACTGCTGTGTGACAGTGATGGCCTCTATCGAAGAAGCGCTTGCTGACCCGCATTTCGTCGAACGTGGGCTATTTGCACATCAGATCACCGCACCAGACGGAAAAACAATTCCAGCGCTTCCGGTCCCGATTGTTCCCGCCCTGCGAATTGATGAGAAAGTGCGGCCGTTTCCACCTCTGGCAACCGATTAGAAAGCCTAAAGAACTTGGCCACGGGCTAGGCGCGGACTTTCGCCGTTTGGACCTAAGCCTTGACGCATCAAGGCGCGGCGAAAAAACCCAACGCGTGACGCAAGATGCAGGCCTAGGACGCGTGCGGCATGGACGGGCAGGAAATCTGTCATTAGCGAGCGATTGGCGAGATCAACCGCAAGCGCACGGGAGTGTATGTCGCGGCGCCGACGGTCGTTATAGCTTTCAAGCAACTCGTCACTACCGGGATCAAAGAGATTTTGCCTGGCATCTGCAACTAGTTCCGCAAGCACGACTGCATCCCGAATGCCAAGATTCAGCCCCTGTGCGCCAATAGGCGGCAGCACATGAGCTGCCTCACCGACCAAGGCGACCCTTTGTGCCGCGAAGCGATCAGCGATTTCCGTGCCAAGCGGAAACATCCCACGTTGACTGTCGATTTGCATTTTTCCAAGAATGGAATGAGCACGTCGCTCGATTTCTCGGCTGAGCTTTTCGTCACTGAGATTGGTGAGAATTTCCGCTTCGTGAGGCCGAACCACGCAAACCAAGCTGGATCGATTGCCCTTGAGGGGCGCTAGCATGAACGGACCGCTCTCGGTGTGAAATTCCGTTGAAGTATCATTATGCGGTGCTGAATGATTTAAGTTCAGCACGATTGCTGTCTGCGGCAATTGGCGCGAACGGATGCCGATACCGGCAGCTGCCCGGCAAATCGATTTCCGTCCATCTGCAGCGGCAACCAGACGAACTCGCTCCTCGGCTCCGGCAAATTGAAGCGTGACCACTAAATCACCGGGCTTGACGGTTAAAACCGGCAATTCGACTATTCGCAAGCGCGGCACATTTTTGCATGCGATGATCAGAGCTTCTCTTAGTCTTTCGTTTTCAATGTTATAGCCAAAGGCCTCAAGCCCTAGCTCAGCAGAATCAAACAGGATCTCGCGCGCGCGCAGAATTCGTTTAGTTGCATCGACAAGACGCAAGAATTTGAGCGGGGCTGCGTCATCCGCAAGTAGATGCCAAACATTGAGGGCTGTAAGCACTTTAACGGAGCCATCAAGAAGCGCTGTTGTTCGACGATCGTGAAGAGGAGGCGGAGGAGCGACCAGCAGTGTCTCAGCGCCCGTTGACGCCAACGCGAGGGCAGCGATCAGGCCCGATGGTCCGCCGCCGACAACTGCAACTTCTGCGCTGAAGCCCTGTTTTGACATAATTTCAACCCCACCTTTGATAATTAGCCCTATTTCGGGGGCAAGGCGAGGGCGGTACCTGCTCCTCAATCAATGCGCTAAGCTAACACCGGTTGGTATTAAACATGTCTATTGCCGACGAATTTAAAAATCTTTCACCAGGCGCACATCTAACTGCCCGTTACGCGATGCGACCACAAATAGTCGCCATTGCGGCAATAGGCATTTTGATGGCACTCGGTGTTTTTATCCTCGCGATGTTGCTTTTAAAAAGTGAAATCGGCTTTACTGTATTAGCTTTTGGCAAAGCGCTCTGTGGCCCGAGCGCAAATCTTTTCGACAACGTTGTCGCAGCAGTTTTATTTTCGGCCGCGATCTGGGCCACAATGTCATTCGTGATGATGCTGCCAGCAGCCGCGCCAATGCTCGTAACCTATGCCGAGATTACGGACACGGCGGCGGCAAAAGGCCTTATGATCGTTTCTCCGCTCGTATTGCTCGCAGGATATTTGACGATCTGGGTTGGTTTTGCGGTCATTGTCGGCGTTGCCGAGACTTTGCTCGCTAACTATTTGGCTCGATCGTCAGAAACCAGTGGCGTATGGGCAAGCGGGAGTCTAATTATTGCTGGCCTTTATCAATTCTCAGCAGTTAAATATTCCTGCCTGTCGCGCTGCCGCCATCCGTTTGCATTTTTTTTCGTAAACTGGACGGATCGCGTGAGCGGAGTATTTAAGCTCGGCTTGCGTCAGGGATTATTATGTCTGGGTTGTTGCTGGGCTTTGATGATCACAATGTTGGCCGCTGGTTCAATGAATTTGCTATGGATGACCGCGCTCGCCATTTTGATGGCCGTTGAAAAAGCAACGACCTCAAAATTTCCTTCTCATGCGATCGGCGTGGGACTGATGTTAGCAGGCGCATTCGCTCTGTTCGTGACTTTCGCTTAGGATGAAAGGATAGCCACGTGTCGGAACCCTGGAAACTTCAAGGGGAACTTGTACTCTCTTGTAATTGCACGGTATTTTGTCCTTGCGTGCTTTCCCTCGGAAACGCCCCACCGACCGAGGGCTATTGCCAGACTTGGATGGGCATTCGTATCGACAAAGGCCATTTCGATGACGTGGATTTTACCGGAATCAATGTTGGCCTCGTCGTTGAGATTCCGGGCCTGATGTCGCGCGGCAATTGGGAGGCCGGGCTTTTTATCGACGAGCGTGCATCTATCTACGCCGTTAAAGCGCTGACGAAAATTTTTACTGGCCGAGCGGGCGGCTCGACGCATCTTTTATCGATCCTTGTGGGAAGATTTCTAGGCGTGCGCCAAGAACCCATCCATTACCGTGTCGAGAACGGCACGCGTCACTTTCAAATTCCCGGCATAGTCGACGGTGCTGTGACGCCTGTACGCGGCAAAGAGCCGGGCGGAAGCGTCGTTATTAAGAACAGCGAATACTGGATCGCGCCAGAAATCATCGTCAGCAAAGCGGACAAGAGTCGTATGCGCGGTTTCGGACGGAATTGGAACTTCGCTGGGCGCAGCGCCGAAATTTGCCGCCTGGATTGGGGCAATTGAGGTGTCGAATGCCGCCGAACCGGGGGTAGACCACCCGGCTTTCAAACAGATAATCACATTTTCCATTCATATTCTCACCGCGTCAGGCGCCGCTTTTGCGATGTTCGCACTCGTCGCCGCGATCGAATGGCATTGGGCCGAAATGTTCGGCTGGCTTGCGCTAGCGCTTGCCGTCGACGCTATCGATGGGCCGCTTGCGCGCAAGTTTAAGGTGTCGCAGTTGCTGCCACGTTGGTCGGGCGAAGTGCTTGATCTAATCGTCGATTTCTCGACATTTGTTCTGGCTCCGGCTGTTGCGATCGCGATAGGAGGCATATTGCCCCAAATGCTGGAAGCCCCTGCGGGCGCCGCAATCGTTGTTTCCGGCGCAATCTATTTTGCTGACAGACGTATGAAGACTGATGACGCATATTTTCGCGGATTTCCGGCCACGTGGAATTTCGTCGCTTTCTATTTATTTCTACTCCGCCCAGATCCCTGGATTGCCGTATCGCTCGTGGCGTTTTTTATCGTGCTGACATTTGTGCCAGTAATGTTTATTCATCCCCTACGAGTAAGGAAACTTCGCTCCCTGAATATCGCAGCATGTGTCGTATGGAGCGGCTTGGCGATTTTCGCTCTATTGCGCGATCTTTCGCCTCCAACCTGGACCACGGTAGGCCTATGCGGAGTCGGTGCTTATTTTTTGATCGCAGGATTTTCACGAATGAAGAAAGCTTAATCCGTCATGAGCAAAGAAAAAGTTTTGCTAATCACCGGCGGTAGCCGCGGAATTGGTGCCGCGACGGCAAGAGCGTCAGTGCAGGAAGGATACTCAGTTGCCATCAACTATGTAAACAATGTCGCTGCCGCTGATCAACTTGTGAATGAAATCAAGAAATCCGGTGGCAAGGCGATCGCTGTCAAGGCCGACGTATCGCGCGGAGAGGATATTGAATATTTGTTCGGCACCATTGATCGAGAGCTGGGTCGCCTCACGCATCTCGTCAACAACGCAGGGATCGTCGGCCGTGCGGGACACCTTTCGCAAGCCGATCCCGTGATGATTAAAGATGTCATCGATCTGAATGTAACGGGCGCTATCTTAGTCGCGCGTCAAGCGGTGAAACGTATTTCGATCGCCTCGGGTGGCAGCGGTGGCGCGATCGTCAATATTTCCTCGATGGCTGCGACGCTCGGAGCACCGGGCGAGTATGTCTGGTACGCCGCCTCGAAGGGAGCAATCGACAGCTTTACCATTGGCCTATCACGCGAGGTGGTGATGGAGGGCATCCGCGTGAATGCTGTGTCGCCAGGTTTGATTGAAACTGATATCCATGCATCCGGCGGTCAGCCAGATCGTATCGAACGTATGAGCTCCATTATTCCCATGGGGCGAGCTGGTACAGCTAATGAGGTTGCGGCCACAATTCTCTGGTTGCTCTCGGATCAGGCATCCTACATCACGGGTACGAACGTGCGAGTTTCGGGTGGACGCTAGAAATGCTTGGCCAGAACCAAGCGCAGGGTTACAAAAGGGTCCACAGTTAAATGAGATCAAAACGGGAGATTGAACATGGTTGCGGCAGTACGTGTGCATCAGGTCGGCGGCCCGGAAGTGCTGAAATATGAGCAGGTCGAACTCAAGGATCCTGGTCCGGGTGAAATTCGCATTAAACAGACAGCCATCGGGCTCAACTATATCGACACTTATTTTCGCACCGGTCTTTATCCGGCGCCGAGTATGCCGTTCATTGCGGGCAATGAAGGCGCTGGTGTAGTCACCGCCATTGGACCGGGAGTAAAGGGCATCAAGAAAGGCGACCGTGTCGCTTACGTTATCACGCTCGGTGCATATGCAACGGAGCGGAATCTCCCCGCCGACCGTGCGGTGAAATTACCGGCGAAGATCGACGACAGGACGGGTGCAGCGATGATGCTTAAGGGCATGACCGCACAATATCTTCTTCGCCGCACCTACAAGGTGAAAAAAGGCGACACTATACTCGTTCACGCAGCTGCGGGTGGCGTTGGCCTTATTCTCTGTCAGTGGGCTAAGCACCTCGGCGCGACTATAATCGGGACTGTAGGGTCCAAAGCCAAGGCGGAACTCGCCCGTAAAAACGGAGCGCACCACACCATTCTCTATAACGAGGAAAACTGGGTCGCGCGCGTTGCCGACATCACCAAAGGGAAAAAATGTGACGTCGTCTATGACGGCGTCGGCAAGACAACCTTCATGGGCTCGCTCGATTGCTTGAGGCCGCTCGGGATGATGGTAACCTACGGCAATGCGTCGGGACCCGTTGAACCGTTAAATTTGGGTATCCTATCGCAAAAGGGCTCGCTGTTCGTGACGCGCCCAACGCTATTCACGTACACCGCGAGCACCAAGGATCTACAGGCAACGGCAAAGGATCTGATCGATGTGGTCTCAAAGAAGAAAGTCAAAATCGACATTGCACAAACCTACGCATTGAAAGATGCGGCACAAGCGCATCGCGATCTTGAGTCTCGTAAGACAACGGGTCAGACCATTTTGCTGCCATAGAAGACCCTTCATCTTCAGTCGAACCGGCGGCAGCTCTCGCCGCCGGTTTTTATTTTAGAGGAATACTTAATCGCGATGGACATGCTTTACCCGGCATTGATCGCGCTCTCGCAGGTCGTCGTCATCGACATCGTGCTCGCAGGCGATAATGCAATTGTTGTCGGCATGGCCGCATCACAAGTGCCGAGCGAATTGCGGAAGCGGGTTATTTTTTGGGGTGTCGTCGGCGCGGTTGCTCTACGCGTTCTGTTCGCGATTATAGCTACTAAGCTGCTCGCGATTGTCGGCCTAGGTTTCGCAGGCGGAATTCTTCTGCTATGGGTTTGCTGGAAAATGTATCGAGAAGTCGTGCGACCTCAGCACGAGCCAGCCAAGTTGGGAGCAAAAAGCTCAGGCAGAGGCAAAACTAGCTTCTGGAATGCGCTGACTCTGATCATTGTCGCAGATGTTTCGATGTCCCTAGACAATGTGCTGGCGGTAGCAGGAGTAGCGAAGGGAAATATCTGGGTACTTGCTGCCGGACTCGCGCTGTCGATTCTGCTTATGGCTATGGTTGCAAATCTTATCGCTCGTCTACTCGGCCGCTATCATTGGATCACCTGGATTGGACTGTTCGTGATTCTTCGGGTCGCGCTCGAGATGATCTGGGTCGGCTCGCACGAAGTAGCCTGTCAATTTGTATCGAAAACGGTCTGCGACAGCAGCGTAATCGAAACATTCGAAACATTTCTTGGCTTTCGCTGATCAAAACCCGACAGCGGTTCCGTGTAGGTCGTACGAGTCGGAACGTTCGATCTTTACCGTCGCGATTTCTCCGATTTTGAGCGGCCGATGAGCGGACACGTGTACTGAGCCATCAATTTCTGGCGCATCGCCGCGCGTGCGACCGATTGCAGCGCCGTCTTCGATTTTGTCAATAATTACGGCTTGGCGCGTCCCGACTTTTTGCGCGAGCTTCTTCGTGCTGATTTTCTGCTGCGCCTCCATAAAACGCCGGTAGCGGTCTGCCTTAACTTCATCCGGAACGGGCGGCGCGATCTCGTTCGCCGCAGCCCCGCGCACCGGTTCATATTTGAAACAGCCAACACGGTCGAGCTGCGCTTCTTTTAAAAACTCCAGCGATTCCGAAAACTCTTCCTCGCTTTCGCCTGGAAATCCTACGATAAATGTCGAGCGAATTGTAATTTCGGGGCAGATTTCACGCCACCTTGCAATGCGCGTGAGCGTTTTTTCTTGTGCCGCTGGGCGCTTCATGCGTTTCAACACCGTCGGGCTTCCGTGTTGAAACGGTATGTCGAGATAGGGAAGAATTTTTCGATCGGCCATTAGTGGGATTACGCCGTCGACATGCGGGTAGGGGTAGACGTAGTGGAGTCGTACCCAAATCCCCAATTCGCCGAGTGCGGCCGTAAGATCGATAAAACGCGCATTTACCTCGCGGCCACGCCACGAGCTCGCGGCATACTTCACATCAATGCCGTAGGCAGAGGTATCCTGCGAAATTACCAGAAGCTCTTTCACGCCGGCACTCACAAGTGTTTCGGCTTCGCGCAATACATCCGCCGCGGGCCGGCTGATCAAATCGCCGCGCAGTTTCGGAATGATGCAAAACGAGCAGCGATTGTTACATCCTTCCGAAATTTTCAAATAGGCGTAGTGCCGTGGTGTGAGTTTAATGCCTTGTTCCGGAACAAGATTCAAAAATGGATTATGGTTCAGCGGCGCCGCCGCGTGAACAGCCTTGATAACCTGCTCATATTGTTGGGGCCCAGTGACTGACAGCACACTCGGATGCGCTGCGCGAATTTCACCAGGCTCGGCACCGAGACAGCCTGTGACAATCACGCGCCCGTTTTCCTTTAATGCGCTGCCGATGGCATCTAGACTTTCCGCTTTGGCGCTATCGATAAATCCGCAGGTATTGACGACAACCACATCGGCGCCGGCATGGTCACGCGCGAGTTCATACCCCTCAGCACGCAGCTTGGTGATGATGCGTTCGGAATCAACCAGCGCCTTGGGACAGCCGAGCGAGACAAAGCTCACTCTACGCGCTTGAACATCGCTCATTATTTTACGGTTTTGACCGCTTTGGAGTGGCACCTTTGTCTACAGCGGTGCGGGCAGGACCCACGCGCCTGCAAGGATAGATGTCATAGAGAGCTTCGGTCACGACACGGTTCGCAGCTTGATCATGAATCGCTGGGCGCAAGGTGATGAACTTCCGAACCTTCTCGGTGATGTCAACTTGATCGATTCCATCCGGAAAACAAATACCGCCTTTGGGAATTCGGTCGACCTGTTCGGCTACGAATCGTTGGCAATTGTCGTAGTTGTCGAGGCACTTCGAAATGAAAGCAATCGCACGCGGCCCTTTATCGTCAGGTGGAAGTTTCGCGGCGTTTTTCAAGGTACTGTCTTCAGGCATTCGGCCGCGAAGAGGTTTCTCGTCGTTAACCGTTTCCGTCGAGGCAGAACGTTCACCTTTCGCCTCCTTTTCCTTTTTTGCAGCCTTTTCCTGCGCTGCCTTGGTCTTTTCCGCAGTAATTTCGGCGGCGGTCGGCTGATGCGGAGCAGGAGCAGCCGTTGTAGGCGCGGGTGTCTCGGTGAATGTATCAGGTGCAGACGCTGGCTTCGCACCAGGCTCAGTTGCGAGAGGCGGTGCTGAGGCAACTGGAAGCGCGCCGGGAGCATTCACTGAATTTGCTTCTGACGTCGGCGATTCAGGTTTTGGAGCGATCTCAGCTTGCGGCGGTGTGACAGGAATTGGTGGTGGCGCCCCACGTTCGCCTGGCCGGGGGGCTCCGGCGAGTGGCGCATATTCTGATGACGTCGATTGTGCGAAAATAGGGGAAGAATACGCGCACGCGATGGCGGCGGCGATTAACGCCGTCATAAAACGTCCCTTAATCTCGCGTCGCGCTGCCATGACCAGTCCTTGTAGCAGAGAAGATGGAAATAGCACGCGATTCACATAGCTCCGATGCCCCAGAAGCCGCCGAAAATCAGGCATTATTTTGTTTAGGTCCCCGGGAAAGCATGCCTAAAATGGATTGGGATCAACGTGCTGCTTGCTGAAGTCCTTCTGGTTCGCCATTATCTTCGATAAAAGACCATCAAAAAAAGCGGATGAAATGAGCCGCGCGATAATAAAATCTCGGCGGCGCATTTTATCAAAACGGCAACACTACGCCGGACAGGGAGAGATGAATGCAAGTCGCACCAACCCGCGGAAGAGCCTGGGTTGTTGTCTTTCTCCTTTTCACTTTCATGTTGATTAACTTTGTCGACCAGACTGTTATCGGTCTTGCCGGTGTTCCAATGATGAAAGAGCTTGACCTCACGTCGAGCCAATTTGGCCTTGTTGGATCTAGTTTCTTTTTTCTGTTTTCCATATCCGCCGTCGTGACCGGCTTCGTCGTCAATCGGATCCGGACACGCTGGGTTTTAGCGATCATGGGCCTTGTTTGGGTGGATGAATAAAGTCAATCTTTGCAGGGAATCCTTTGATGGAAGAATTTGATTACATTGTCATAGGAGGCGGCTCGGCCGGATGCGTTGTTGCGAGTCGCCTTTCGGAAGATCCGAAGACGACCGTTTGCTTGCTGGAGGCGGGCAATTCCGGTGATGGCTGGACTGTAAAGACGCCGGTGGCGGTGGCGATCGTCGTGCCATCTAAGATTAACAATTGGGCTTTCGAAACTGTCCCACAGGCGGGTCTCAATGGTCGACGCGGATATCAACCGCGCGGCAAAGCGCTCGGCGGATCGAGTGCAATTAACGCGATGGTCTATATCCGCGGGCACAAATGGGACTACGACCATTGGGCATCGCTCGGCAACACGAACTGGTCATATGAAAATGTGCTGCCTTATTTCAAACGCTCTGAGAATAATGAAGATATTCATGACTCATTTCATGGCAGTGGCGGCCCGCTGAATGTTGCCGGATTGCGCACGGACAATCCTGTGCCACACGGCTTCGTGGAGGCCGCGCGACAATGTCAGCTTCCAATAATTGATGATTTTAACGGCGCAGAGCAGGAAGGAATCGGATTTTATCAAGTCACTCAAAAAAACGGTGAACGATGGAGTGCTGCACGCGCCTACATTCATCCAAATCTTACGAGACCGAATTTATCAGTGTTCACCCAAGCAGTTGCCAGCCAACTCTTGCTCGAAAATCGCCGAGTGGTTGGTGTGACATATTCGCGGGGAAAAGATTTCCACAAGATTAAAGCCCGCCGTGAAGTCATTTTAACTTGCGGTGCATTGCAGTCACCACAGCTACTGATGCTCTCTGGCATAGGGGAAGGGGATCATCTCAAGAAATTTGGAATCGAGATCGTGCACGATCTTCCATCAGTGGGTCGCAATCTCCAGGACCATATCGACTTTGTATTTGCGTATAGTTCGGATAGTCGTGAGCTTTTTGGTGTTTCTCTGAGCGGAGCGTTCCGCATTCTCAAGGAAATTGGACGCTATCGTAAGGAGAGTCGCGGCATGATTACTTCGAATCTGGCCGAAGCCGGCGGATTCTTGAAGACAAGCCCAACTCTATCAGTGCCTGATATCCAGCTTCATTTTGTTGTTGGCAAAGCCGTCGATCACGGCCGCGATCGCAGCCTTGGTCACGGCTTCTCCTGCCACGTTTGCCTGTTACGACCAAAGAGCCGGGGATATGTGGCGCTTCAAAGTGCCGATCCGTCTGCGCCACCGCTGATCGATCCGAAGTTTCTAGATGATCCAGTCGATCTTGAGAGAATGGTCAAGGGCTTTCGCTTGACGCGACGAATCCTTGAGTCTCCTGGCCTCGCTCAATGGCGAAAGCAAGATCTGTTTACAAGCGGCATCGAGACGGACCAGCAGATCCGCGACGTATTGCGTAAGCGGTCGGATACCGTTTATCATCCCGTAGGAACGTGCAGAATGGGAGTAGATGATCAGTCCGTTGTCGATCAAGATTTGCGAGTACGGGGAATCGAAGGGCTTCGTGTCGTTGATGCATCAATTATGCCGACATTGATCGGTGGCAATACCAATGCACCGACGATTATGATCGCTGAAAAGGCATCCGATCTCATTCGTGCGAAACATTGATCCGATGCCCGAGACAAACGGCTAATACCATAATTTCACACAGCTATTTCATAGTTGCTGCTGTAGCCCCCGCCGAGTCTATTGCGTTCGGGGTTTTACTTATAAAGTGCGGCTGCCCGAAATCTGCGGATTGTGGCCCAGGGTGTGGCCCAGGGGGAAATAAAAAATGCAAAACGTCGAAAACGAGTTAGAAATCACATGGTTACGGGTTGCATCTGTTTGGTGGCTGATAGCATGGCGCGGGCTTCTCGGTGGGGCAATAATTGCATTTCCGTTAGCAGTTTTGATCGGGGTAGCTGGGGCTTGGCTCGGTTTCGATTTTCAACCGGTTGCTATTGTTGGCACCGTTTTGGCTTGGCTTGCCGGTCTCGCCTGGGGCCTATTCGCCGTACAAATGGCACTTAAGAAGCATTATAAAGAATTCCGCTTGGCGCTTGTTAGAAATTCAAGAAATTGATGAAAAAATTGGTTCATTCCGAGGTTGCCATTTATATCGCATTCCCGAGGATCTAATATCTAATAGACGTTCGCGGATTTGCTGCTCAGTCATTCATTCGTTTTCAAGTACGATGATGATTTCAACGAGCTCATCCGCCAGCTGTCCCGGCAAGCGCTTCTGAAACATGTTCGCCAACTCCCGATAGTACCAAAGTGTATCCTCTTTGGGGTTCCTGAATCGATTCCACACCGTTGTACCGATTTCAGGTTTACGAAGATCGCGGAGAATCGAGCGAGCGTTGTGAATTTTGTCAGACAAAGCAACCAAAAGAGTTTCTTGGTCTACCGTATCTAGGCGTTCGATGTATCGCCTTTTACGTGTCAGCCAATCCTCCTTTGGTTGATCAGCTGTTGTCTTCGCAACGCTATCGGAGCAAGAACGCACGACATCTGCCACGCGATCCCCAAAGCGATTGCGGATATCCGAGAGACGCGGTTCTCCACCCTGATCTTCGACGGCATCGTGCAGAAGGGCAGCAATTGCCATGTCCTCAGACCCGCCATACTCAAGAACAGTCGCAACAACTGCGAGCAGATGCGCTACATATGGAATTGAAGTTCCCTTGCGCACTTGGCCGCCGTGAACATGGGTGGCGTATAGTAGGGCTCGATCAAAACAATCGGTTAATGCTGTCGCGTTTAACATCTTATGATCTCCAAAATTTGAATATACCTCATCTAAAGCCGTAAAAACTTCTGAACGCGACCGAAGCAATGACCATCTCTGCCTTGAGCAAATTTGGATCCCAGCCTTGCTGAAGGGTTGGTCCTATAGCAACATGTAATTGAATTACAGGTAATGAGGGTTATAACTGCGGGACTTATAAAATCGTAAGAAGACACAGGTAAGAACACGAGGAAACTGAGAGGATGAGTGCGGACAATAACGCCAATGCGCCAAACGCGATCGGTGAATCTTCAGAGCAAATAGTTGATTCAAATTAATCCGGGCGATAAGCAATGAAACGTTTTGTTAAATTAGCGGCCGCACTCTTGTTCATCATTATCGTATTCAGAATTTTCTTTTCCTTCCAATTTAATCCTAATCCCGACGCGGATCTGTCATTTCGGGAGCGCGCGCCGCAACAATCGAATCATGGACTGACGGTGAGGGCATCCGCCCTAAGTCCACGGGAAAGCCGTCGCAGCTTCGGCGAGAACCTCGCAGCGCACGATATTCAGCCGGTCTGGATTTCGATCGACAATAATACCGACGATCAGCTTTTCTTCCTAACGATTGCAACCGATCCTTCTTATTACTCGCCCTACGAGGTCTCCTATCGCTTCAATGGCATTATTTCTTGGCAAGAGAACAAGACACGACAACGATTTTTTGCCGATCGTCAAATTTCTAACTTCTTGCCCCCCAAATCGCATATCGAGGGATTCGTATATACCAATCTAGATTCTGGCGTGAAATTTACCAATGTGCTCATTGTTGGAAAAAACAGGGTTGAAAAATTCGAATTTGTGTTGATCGTTCCGGGACCGCCATTTCTCGGCGAAGATATTTCTATTTCGAAATTGTACCCCGGGCGCGAAATTGAGTCGCTCGATCTTGATACGTTGAAGTCTCGCTTGTCTCAGCTCCCTTGCTGCACAACGAATGCAGAGATCACACGGCAAGGCGATCCTCTGAATCTCGTCGTTATCGAGAATTTTAAAGCACCCCTGAAACCTTTCTTCGCGCGAGGATGGAGCGTTACAGAGAAGCTGAATGTGGCAAGCATTTACGAGACGGTTCGCGCTTTCATATCTGGCGATGAATATCTGACCTCACCTGTGAGCCCCCTCTTTCTCTTCGGCCGGCGGGAGGATGGCGCGCTTCAGAAAGCACGTTCGACGATAAATGAGCGCGTCCATCTGCGTTTATGGCTGATGCCTGCAACCTTTGAATCGAGTAGAATTTGGGTTGGTCAGATTAGCAGGGACATAGGAGTCCGCATCACCACGCACACATGGAATTTAACTACACACAAGATCGCCCCTGACGTCGATTTTGACAGGGATTACCTTCTGCAAGATCTCCTGATATCGGGTGCCATCGATCAATTCGGCTACGTTGACGGAGTCGTTCCTGCTCCGATCTCCGCGCCTCGAACCAATCTGACTGGCGATGAATATTTCACCGACGGGCGTCGGCTGGTAATCTTCCTGTCATCACGTTCCGAAAATAGCGCTGACAGAGCTGCGTCAAAGCAGATCTGGTTAGATCGATGATAGGTAACAGAGGTGAGGCGACCGCGATAGGGTAATCCTTCAGACACACTTTTGTTTGATGAGTTGTGATGGTGCAATTGTTAGAAACAAGGGGATTGGGAATGCTCGGTCGTATATCGACAACTCTCTTTTTGATGTCGACGCCCGTAATTGTGAATTCTGCTCTGGCGCAGAATCTGTATTATTTGCCAAAGACATTTGATGGACGGCCGCAATCAACTCCATTTCAACAGGCAAAAGAAAAGTGGGATAAGCTATCCGAAAGTGAAGCTTCCTGTATAGAAAATGCTCTTCGACGAGAGAACACCAGCATCAAAAATCTGATGCAAAAAGGTGTTTCCCCCACCGATGCAAAACTCTCCAAAATTCGCTCCGATTGCCAGACTCAAGCCGATGCTTCTGCATACGAGGCAGAAACGAAGAAAAAGATTTCCGAGCTGACCGAGAAATTAGCAATAGCTCAGGTGGAACTCCAACAACTACGCGCGGAGACAGAACGGTTGAAAGCAAAACCGGTAGAACGCGTTCCGCTGCAATCTCAAAAGGGGAAAGTCGACCCCGTCAAATTAGCCGCTCAACATAACTCCGCAAAACATTTCATCTACTCATTTCTCGCAGCCATCGTCTCAATTTTTGGTATTTTATTTTTGATTGGTCTTTTTGTGCCGAAAGAATGGGATAAAAAGAAGACACTGGAAGGATCTGGATAGACATTTGTATAAGCGCGTCTTCCAGCTGCTGATTCAAGTTGTACAAAGCCGCCAGTCAAGTCACGCTGGCGCAATACAAATTGTCATGCAGCGCACAGGTGCTAGGATGATCATCCTGATAATCCCGCGGAGCCTTTGATGTTCGTCCTACAACGGCTTCTACGGCGATTCGTGGAGAAGGGCCGCCTAACTGTTGTCACTCACGATGGCAGATCATATGCCTTTGGTGGCGTCATTGATGGACCGTCCGTAAGGATTCGTCTGCATGACGCCAAGGTCACACGCGAGCTTTTCTTAAATCCCGAACTTGCCGCGGCGGAAGCATACATGAACGGCCGCCTCACTTTAGAGGACGGTGCAACGATCTATGACCTTCTTTTACTGTTTTCGGTCAATCGCCGTGGCCTGGCCGCGCATCCATTGCAGCAACTGCTGCGCCGAACTTGGCGAACCTTGCGTGGGGTACACCAGGCCAATCCACTCGGACGCGCGACACGCAATGTGCGCCATCATTACGATCATCCAGCCGCCTTCTATAAGCTCTGGCTGGACGAAAGCATGAATTATTCCTGCGCTTATTTCACCAATCCCGAAGAGTCGCTGGAGAATGCGCAGCACAACAAGCTCCGCCATGTGGCGGCAAAGCTTCATCTCACTCCGGGGATGAAGGTTGCCGAGATTGGCTCAGGATGGGGCGCGCTCTCGATCTATCTCGCGAAAACCTCTGATGTCCACGTCACAGCCATCAATGTTTCGCCGGAACAGATCGCCGCCTCACGGGCCTATGCGCAGGCCGCCGGCGTCGCCGAGACGATCAATTTCATCGAGCAGGACTACCGCGAACTTGATGGGCGCTTCGATCGGATCGTATCCATAGGTATGATGGAGCACGTCGGAGTGGCATATTTCGATGAATATTTCCGTACCATCAGGCGGCTTCTCGCCCCTGGCGGATTCGCCTTAATCCATGCCATCGGCCGGATGTCCCCGCCCGGCAGCACTGCACCGTTCATTCGAAAATACATTTTTCCCGGCGGATATGTGCCAGCTCTTTCAGAAGTGTTTGCCTCGACTGAACGTACAGGGCTATGGGTCGCCGATTGCGAAATTTTGCGTCTCCACTATTACTGGACGATCCGCAATTGGCGAACGCGTTTTCTCGCGCGCCGCAATGATGTCGTCGCGATGATGGGCGAACGCTTTGCTCGAATGTGGGAATTCTATCTCAGCGCAGTGGAGCTTGGCTTTCTTCACGGTTCAAACATGGTGTTTCAGCTGTTGCTCGCGGAGCGTCGTGACGATGTGCCCGTATTGCGTGACTACATGCTCGACGATGAACGCGCACTCCGGAAGCGAGAGAGCTGAGCGCATTGCGTTACATCATATGGCTCAGAGCTAGATCTTTGATGCAGCTGTAACGCTCCACTGTTAACGTGCAGCGCGTATCTATCTATTTGTGCACGAATTATCGCGGGGGCAGGTACTTCGACACTGAAAGTGTACGAAGAAGCAAAGATGGGTTCGAACCTCAGGAGCAATTGATCGCAGATCTTGGTCCAACAGTGGGCTCGACTTTTGTCGAATAAGTGTGCAGTTTTGATGGCGCTTTCTAAAATGACTTCAGCCCGTCTTGCATGCTGGAGAATGAGCTAGTGGACGAGATGTCTAATTCGGCGATTCGGAAGGATCGCCTCTTTCGTTCACGGCAAGATCACGAAGCGCTTGCACGTAATATGCAGTCATGGCACTGAAATTTGAAAGAGGCGTCCACTGCGAGAAGGGTGACGTTCATGTCCGATGTGGCGAAAGAGATCATGAAAATGATCGCCGAAAAGATGAACAAGAATCACGGTGTTCTGAAGATGTCAGATCCGCTCGATAAGCTGGGTCTGGATTCGCTACAGGTAGTTGAATTGACGTATTTGATAGAAGAAAAATTTGACGTTGAGGTTCCCTTCAACGCGAACTCTGATATCGAAGCCAAGACTGTTGCCGATCTTATTCAAACGGTTGAACAACTTGTTGCCACCAGAGTGGGCTCGACTTGAACAGGGTCGTCGTTACCGGACTGGGTGTCATATCACCAGTCGGGCAAACAGTGACTGATTATTGGACTGCGCTGATCGCAGGTCATTCAGGTCTTGCGCCTCCCATGTTAGGATCGACGGGGAAAGTTAATACAAAGCTTGTCGGTCAAGTGAAGAACTTTGATCCAGCTGCGCACTTCGAGCCACAACGGATCGGCCTGCTCGACAGATTCTCGCAATTTGCAGTTGTCGCAGCGCGTCAGGCGCTGGTGCAATCGGGGATATCGCTAAGCGGTGGACTTGAAGAGAGAACCGCCGCGATTATTGGCACAGGATCGGGCGGTCAAACGACCTTGGATGATGGCTTCCACCGGCTGTACGCAGAAGGTGCCACGCGCGCGCATCCGTTAAGCATTCCTCGCGCGATGGTCAGCGCAGCGGCAAGTCAAGTATCAATGTACTGCGACATCAAAGGCCCCACCTATGCGGTCTCCAGTGCTTGCGCTTCGGCGACACACGCTATCGGTCAAGCATTCCATTTAGTAAGAGCTGGCATTGTGACCTGCGCCTTGTGCGGCGGCACGGAGGCCAGCATCACTTTCGGTGCCTTGAAGGGTTGGGAGGCGATGCGGATCATGGCGCCCGATGCCTGCCGGCCGTTTTCACGGGACCGAAAAGGAATGGTGATCGCGGAAGGAGCAGCGATATTGGTTTTGGAGACATTAGATCACGCGCGAAAGAGAGGAGCGGAAATCCTTGCCGAGATTGTCGGTTTCGGTATGTGTGCCGATGCAAAAGATCTGACCGCACCCGATCCAAGCGGTATGGCACGAGCGATAATCATGGCGCTGGCCGATGCATCCTTAGGGTTGGATACGATTGGCTATGTCAACGCTCACGGAACTGGAACCGTCGCCAACGATGAAGCGGAGACGAAAGCATTGCATTTAACCTTCGGCGATTATGCACGGCGATTGGCCGTATCTTCCACAAAATCGATGGTCGGCCATGCTCTCGGTGCTGCCGGCGCGCTCGAACTCGTGGCGGTCGTCATGGCATTGCGCGACAGCGTTATTCCACCCACCATAAATTTTCTTGGTCCCGATCCGGCCTGCGATCTTGATTATGTACCAAATGAGGCACGTCATTTCTCGGTTGACGCAGCACTTTCCAATTCTTTCGCTTTCGGCGGCCTGAACGCTGTAATAGCGGCGCGCAAATTTTTAGGCTAAACATTTCGCAGTATGATAATGTTGATTTTTGTTAGGCTGACCTGCCAGAGCCTTTGATTAAAATCTGCCGATCTCAGCCGGAGCCAAATAGTTTCTTCGCTGCGATAGATTAATATGCTGCCAGATTTAAGAGAGGAGATGTTTGTGATCCATAGGTCTGTTCGGAAATAGTGGTTCAAAAATTTCTGCACCTTGTCGCGATCTGGATCAGCCATGAGCAGCAATAGCTCCATCAGTATTGATTTGTTGAGGAAATTTACCAGGTAATTACAATGATCGCCGAGACGTACGTCGCTCCGAATGAAAGGCGCCTGATCTCGCGTTTCTGGCAAAGCGCTTCCGGATTCTGGCGAGACCCTTCGGCTTGGCGCGTTTGGCTCCTCAGTGCGCTGCTGATCAGCACCGTAGTCGTTCAACTGCTGATACAGTACCGGTTGAATTACTGGAACCGTGATTTCTTCAACGCGATCCAGGAGAGAGACACAGTTTCCGTCTGGATGCAGGCGAAACTCTTTCTTCCTATTGTTGTTTCCAGCGTTACCGTTGCCATGATCTCGATTTGGGGTCGCATGACCATGCAGCGAAAATGGCGTGAGTGGCTTAGCAAACACCTGTTCGATCATTGGTTGGGGAACGGTAATTCTCGTCGGCTCAAATTCATGTCGGGTGAGACTCAAACCCCGGAATATCGGATCGCTGAGGACGCGAGGATAGCGACAGAAGCACCCATTGACCTCGTACTTGGATTATTCACATCGCTTATTACCGCGACCACTTTTATTGGTGTCCTCTGGACTATAGGAGATGTTCTTTTCGTCAATGCGTTTGGCCTGACTCTTGCTATTCCTAGGTATCTTGTAATTGCAGTTGTCGTTTATTCCACTCTGCTTACGACTGCGACGATAGTTATCGGGCGCCATTTCACGCGCGTAATCGAAGGAAAAAATCGGGCGGAAGCAGAGTTGAGATCGATAGGATCCCACCTGCGCGAGACCAGCGAAGGTACGGCATTACCAGACGGCAAAACAGATGGACGCCGCAGAGTTGCCGCGGCACTGGATCAAGTGATTGCTCGCTGGCTCGAAATCTGCTGGCAATTCGTGCGGCTGACACTCGTGTCGCAGACGAGTCTTGTACTGACTCCAGTTATTGCTCTGCTTCTTTGCATGCCGAAATATCTTGACGGATCGATGAGCCTTGGTGAAATCGTCCAAGCGGCGGCGGCGTTTGTAATGGTACAGGGAGCATTTAATTGGGTCCAAGATAACTTTGGCCGCCTTGCGGATTGGATATCTTCTGCAAATCGAGTGGCATCGCTATTGCTCGGATTAGATCAAATCGAGGAGCTAAATGATGGTCTTCCCATTTGATGTCCACTTAGAGCGACGGAACTCCTGACAACTGTAAATGTCAATGGGCCCGAAGAATAACTGCTCGCAGTTAAACTCAGCAGCGGCAAGTTCGCATGGATTTCGCTTGAACAGGAATAGCGCATCATCGGCGTGAACCGATGTGTCAATCATAGTGCGGTGGCGGAGTAAAACCGACGATCTCCTTTTCGACGAGTCTGCTAAAGGCGGTTGCCGTCTTGTCGCGACCGCTTGCAGCGATCGCCTGGTAGCCAACTGGGAGCCCCGACTTGGTGAGACCGATCGGACCGACCGTTGCGGGAAGATAGACAAGATTGGGATAGCCTGCCCAAAAGTACTGTTCGGTCGTGGGCACATGTTTGCCGTTGACCATGATTTTGCGCGTCCACCGCGGGTTCTTATGGTCGTGCGGCCAGGCGGCGGAAGCGGCGGCCGGACAAAGCAGAATATCCCAATCCGCGAAGAATGCAGCAAACGCGCGCCTGAGCCCGTGCCGTTCATTGTTGAGTTTGAGCCAGTCGCGATGCAGGAGCGTGCTGCCACGAACCAAACGATCGAAATAAGGGTCATCGGTGCTGCTGGTCTCGATCGCGGCTTTGCGCCAGCGCTCGACATCGCTTTCCGTCCATCTCACCGAAGTGGCTGCAGTCATCAAGAGCACGAAGATTTCGTGTGATCGCCTTGTATCAAGTTTCGGCTCGATCTCTTTTATCTTGGCGCCCTGCCTGGCGAGCGCGTCAACGAACGCCTGAAGTTTGTCGGCATATTCGCTGTCAACCTCTGAATTCGGATCGCGCAACTTGACGGCGATCCGCAAATCCCGAAGCGACTTGGCGGTACAGGTTGGCAGTTGAACTTTCCAGGCAGCGCCATCGATCTCATCCGGACCAGCCATGGCATCGAGCGCCACATCGAGATCCTCGGCGCCGCGCGCCATCGGACCGATGACCACGATATCGGAATAGGCATGTACCCCTGGCAGCGCCTGTCCCTTCGGCGTGATCACGCCCCAGGTTGATTTCAGGCCAAACACGCCACAGTAATGCGCGGGATCACGGATCGAGCCGGCCAAATCGCCGCCAGCATCGATGCCAGTGAGACCCGCCGCCAAAGCAGCTGCCGAGCCGCCGGAGGAGCCGCCGGGAGTCCGCGACACATCCCAGGGATTGTTACAGGTACCGTAAATTTCATTATAGCTCTGCCAGTCAGCCAACATCAGTGGCACATTCGTCTTGCCGAACAGAATGACTCCAGCCTTCTCAAGCCGCTCGACCGCGATCGCGCTCGTCTCCGTTATGTTGTCCTTGAGTTTGGGATCACCCCACGTCGTGGGTGAGCCAGCAACGTTGTAGCTCTCCTTGATCGTCATTGGCACGCCGTGAAGCGGCCCCCAAACTTCACCACGGGCAAACGCTGCATCGGCAGTTTTCGCTCTCTTCCGTGCTCGCTCCGCATCAAGCCAAATGATGGCGTTCAGCTTGGGATTGTATTTTGCAACGCGGGCCAGAAAGTATTCGATAACTTCGGCAGCGCTCACCTTGCGCTCGCGAATGAGACGGGCAATCTCGACGGCGGATTTGAAATGCAATTGATCCATAGCGCTGCTCCTCAAATTCTACTCAGGTAATCCAGGAAGATGGAATGACAGTCACTCGTCGTTCGACGCGCTCTTGGGCCATATTGATCGCCCCACCACCGCTTAGCGGGCGAAGCTTATGGTCGAATATCAAGAACTGTATATCGAGATGGCGCCGTCTGAAACAGATCACGCTCAAAACGCGCGGAATATGCGTGAAAAATTCACGTCGCTGCGCTGCATCAAATTGGTCGCCGGATACCTTTTGAAAACAAATGCCAGACCACGGCATCGGTCCGACCGTATCGCCTAAGCCTTGAGCCGGTGCGTTTTATAGATGAGCTGCTAGAATGACCTGCCGAAGTCCTATTTTTTCAACGGCGAGACCAATACAAATCGGCGCACAACCTGCGCACTCAGCAGACCATCACCTTCGCGAGGGAGCGTTCCATGGATCGCATCTGGCTGAAGCACTATCAGCTCGGGGTTCCGGCTGACATCAATCCTTCACAATACCGTTCGTTCGTCGCACTGATTGAGGAGAGCTTCACCAAGTTCCGTGCGGCCAAAGGCTATTCCTTTATGGGCAAGGAGTTCACCTTCGGTGAGATCGACGATCTATCGAAAGCCCTCGGAGCTTGG
>Ga0209048_10000264_pt1 | contig 57537 bp, 70 predicted proteins | sample FrelakmetCRP12CR_FD_187146 | JGI IMG/M metagenome (GOLD analysis project Ga0209048, IMG submission 187146) | Freshwater lake sediment microbial communities from the University of Notre Dame, USA, for methane emissions studies - CRP12 CR (SPAdes)... | ecosystem: Environmental > Aquatic >...
GTGCTCGCTCCCACGCAATTCCCCGATTTTGTCGCGCGCCGAAACACGACACATCCCTCCGCAAACGCAGGCCCGGTGCCGGCAGTAGGAATCGAACCCACGACCAACGGTTTACAAAACCGCTGCTCTACCAACTGAGCTATGCCGGCCTCGACGGTGATTTTACTCGCGCCGGCCGCGCCAAAGTGATATTCGGCGTGAAACGGCGGGCATCAACATTCCGGAAACAAAAGGAAATGTCCGCCGGCAATGCGCCGCACAGCGCGCATCCTTCGCGTCTCGACGACCCGCGGAAGCGTTCAACTCGTACACCACAACTTTTCCCGCCGCGAAGGAGGTGCGGCCGGCCGATGGTGGATGCCGGTGCGACGGAATCGGCACGTAAGGTACGCGGCCCGGTTGCGCGCGCAATTCCGGGCGGCGTTGCGTTACTTGATGACCTGCAGGTGCGATGGCCGGGGCTTGTTCTTGTCGCGGTCCTTCGCCGCCTTCGCTTCCTGCGTGTCCTTTTCCAGCGCCGAGTCGATGTCCGGCTCCGGCGGCGTAGTGGCCGCGGCGAGCGACGATGCGGGGTTCGGCGAGACCGTGAACGCAAAGCCGTAGCCGGTTTCCTTGGCGAAGATGCCCGCGACGGCGGCCATCGGCACCGAAACCTCCTGCGACGTGCCCGAGAAACGCGCGGAGAACCGCACGCCGTCGTTGTCGATCGTGAGCCGGCGCGTCGCCGACGCCCCAACGTTGAGCACGATTTCGCCGTTCTTGACGTACGCGACCGGCACGCGCGTCTCGGCGTTCACCTTGACGGCCAGATAGGGCGTGAGGCCGTTGTCGGCGCACCACTCGCAGATCGCGCGGACCAGGTACGGCTTGGCGGAATGCTCGGACATCCGGACAGAATATTACCCGCCACGAAGCGGCGGTCAAGCCGCGCGGGCGAGGCCCGGCTCCCGCCCGCGCAGGTCTGGACCCACCGCTTGCGATCGCCGCCCGGCGCGCGGAGACCATCCCCGCCGGGGCCGACGCATCACTTGCGCATGCCGCGTTCGGCGGAAGTCATCGCCTCGGAGAATGCGGGACGCGCGAACAGCCGCTCGGCGTATTTCATCAGCGGCGCCGCCTGCTTGGGCATCACGATGCCGTAGTAGTCGAGGCGCCAAAGGAGCGGCGTGATCGCGACGTCGAGCATCGAGTACTCCTCGCCCAGCATGTGCTTGTGCTTCGCGAACACCGGCGCGATCTGCAGCAGGCTGTCGCGGACGAGGCTGCGAGCCTTCTCGATCTGCTTCTGGTTGTTCCCTTCGAGCGCATCGATGTGACAGAACATCTCCTTCTCGAACCGGTGCAGGAACAGGCGGGCGCGGGCGCGCATCACCGGATCGGCGGGCATCAGCTGCGGATGCGGGAAACGCTCGTCGATGTACTCGTTGATGATGTTCGACTCGTGCAGCACCAGGTCGCGTTCGACCAGCACCGGGACCTGGTTGTACGGATTCATCACCGCGAGATCCTCGGGCTTGTGGTCGAGGTCCACGTCGATGATCTGGAAGTCCATCCCCTTCTCGTGCAGCACGATGCGGCAGCGCTGGCTGAAGGGGTCGGTGGTCCCGGAATAGAGCGTCATCATGATTCGGTTCTCCTCGCGCGGGGCGGGCTAGTGATCCAACATGGTGGTGCCGGAGCCGGAAAGCAACGGGGCGGGAGCGAGACCGCCGCCCCCGCCGGGGTGTCGCCGACGGTGGGCCCGAAAATGGCCGGCACGGGGCGCCGGGGCGGTTTGCAGGGCTGGCCGCGACCCGGCACCGGAAGAGCCCCTCGAACCGAGCGCCCGCTCGGGCGGGACCGGACGCCGCCTTCGGGGCCCGCTGCGGCGTCCCGTCAGTGGACGTCCTTCCAGTACTCGCGCTTCAGCCAGTATGCAAACACGAACAGCACGCCCAGGTACAGCAGCACGATCAGTCCGAGGCTCACCCGCTTGTTCTTCGCCGGCTCGCCCATGTAGTCGAGGAAATTGACGAGGTCGGCGACCGTCTCGCGATACTGGACTGGGGTGAGCGTCCCCGGCGTGTCGAGGGCCAGCGTCTTGACGACGTACGTGTGATCCTTGCCCGGCGCGAGCACGACGATGCCCTTCGCGGCGAGCGCGGCAGCCTGAGCCTCCTCGTGGTCCCTGAACTCGGTGGTGACGAGCCTGTTCGAACCGGAGAGCCCGTTGAGCACGTGCGGCATCGCTACGTTGGGGAAGACGAGGTTGTTCCAGCCGCTTGGAGCGGCGGCGTCGCGGTAGAAGCCGAGAAAGTAGTTGTACAGCCACTCGGCACCGCGCACCCGGGCTTCGACCGTCAGATCCGGAGGCGTCACGCCGAACCACGCCTTGCCGTCCGCGGGGGTCATCGCGATGGTCATCGTGTCGCCGATCCGGGCCGTCGCGAACATCAGGTTGTCGCGAATCTGCGCCTCGGTGAGGCCCAGGTCGGTCAACCGGTTGTAGCGCATGTACCGCGCCGTGTGGCAGTTGAGGCAGTAGTTGACGAAAGTCCGCGCGCCCCGCTGCTGCGACTCGAGGTCGAGGCGATTGATCGGCGAAGGCTCCATCCTGATGTCGGCGCCACTCGACGCGACGGCGGCGCCGGCGGCGGCGGCGAGAAGCACGGCGAGAAGGGCTTTGAACCTGCTCATGATCATCATCCGGTCACCCTCGCCGGCACCGGCTTCGTCTTGTCGCGTGCGGTGTACCACGGCATCAGCAAGAAGAAAAGGAAGTAGACGACCGTGAGCACGCGCGCGACGACCGTCGCGCGGTCGGCCGTTCCCAGCAGCGGCCAGCCATCCGGGAACTGGCCCCAGACCGTGACCGGAACGACCCCCAGGTAACCCAGGATGAGGAAACTCACGACGAATGCAGCGAGCCACAGCTTGTAGGTCCTGCCGCGGTAGCGGATCGACTTGACCGCACCCCGATCGAGCCATGGCAGCGCGAAGAAGATCATCACGGCGGCGCCCATCACGATCACACCCCAGAACTGGCTGCCCAGGAACGAGGGCACAGCCCGAAGCATTGCGTAGTACGGCGTGAAGTACCACACGGGCGCGATGTGCTCCGGCGTCTTCAGCGGATCCGCCGGGATGAAGTTGTTGGCCTCGAGGAAGTAGCCCCCCATGTCGGGCATGAAGAACAGGATGATCGAGAACACGGCCAGGAAGACGACGACGCCGACGATGTCCTTCACCGAATAGTAGGGATGCGAGTTGATGCCATCGAGCGGCAGTCCGGTCGCGGGATCCTTCGGCTGCTTCTTGATCTCGATGCCGTCCGGATTGTTCGAACCGGTCTCGTGCAGCGCCATCAGGTGGGCCATGACGAGCCCGACCAGCACCAGCGGCACCGCGATCACGTGGAACGCGAAGAACCGGTTCAGCGTGATGTCGGAAATCGTGTAGTCGCCGCGAATCCACACGCCGAGGTCCTCGCCGATGACCGGCACCGCCGAGAACAGGTTGACAATCACCTGCGCTCCCCAGTACGACATCTGGCCCCAGGGAAGCAGGTAGCCGAAGAAAGCCTCGGCCATCAGGCAGAGGTAGATCAGGCACCCGAAAATCCACGTGAGCTCGCGCGGCTTGCGGTAGCTGCCGTACATCAGCCCGCGGAACATGTGCAGATAGACGACGACGAAGAACATCGAGGCGCCCGTCGAGTGCATGTACCGGATCAGCCAGCCCCAGGGCAGGTCGCGCATGATGTACTCGACCGATTCGAACGCGCGCGAGGCGTCGGGCTTGTAGCTCATCGCCAGAAAGATGCCCGTGACGATCTGCATCACGAGCACGAGCGCAGCCAGCGAGCCGAAGTAGTACCAGAAATTGAAGTTCTTCGGCGCGACGTACTTGCCCCACTGGCTCTCCCAAAGCGCGGTCAGCGGGAAGCGGTCGTCGATCCAGGTCAGAAGCTTTTGCATGGCCGAGGTTCCCTTACGCCGACTTGCCGACGTCGCCGATGATGATCTTGGTGTCCGTCACGTATCGGTGCGGCGGAACAGGAAGATTGGTCGGCGCCGGCACACCGGAGTAGACGCGGCCGGCCAGGTCGAATTTCGATTGGTGGCACGGGCAGAAGAATCCGCCGAGCCAATCGGGCCCGAGGTCGGCCGGGGCCACTTCCGGACGGAACGTCGGCGAGCAGCCCAGATGCGTGCAAATGCCGATCATGACCAGCACGTTGTCCTTGATCGACCGGTGTTCGTTCTTGCAGTCGCCAGGCTGCTGCGACGCGTTCGACTTCGGGTCCACGAGTTTCGGATCGAGCTTGGGAAGCGATTCGAGCATCGGTTTCGTGCGATTGATGACCCACACGACCTTTCCCCGCCACTCGACATCGATCTTCTGGCCGGGCTCGAGTTTGCCGATGTCGACCTCGACCGGCGCGCCGGCCGCCTTGGCGCGCTCGCTCGGGAAGAACGACATCACGAATGGCGTTGCCGCCCCGACCACGCCGACCCCCCCAATGACGCCGGTCGCGCCGATGAGGAAGCGGCGCTTCCCCTCGTCCACTGTGCCTTCCGTCATGACAACCCGTCCCCTTATGCCATCTCCGGCCGATTCGGGCCCGCGCGCCGCGCAGGAACCTGCGCCGAGTCGCAAACCGGTCGATTATAAGGGATTTGCCGTGCCCGCCGGAAGCCTGACAGCAGCACGATGACGGAATATCGATCGGAATCAGTCATTTGGCAAACCATCGCGGGCCCTTGGGGTGCTGGGCCGCGCTGGGCGGAACCTCGACCGTGCGGGACCCGCCCCGAGCGCTTCCGCGGCGCAGCAATTGTCTATAATCGGCTCTTTTCGCTCCCGAGACCGCCTTGCTCCGCCGGTTCTGGCTCTACTTTGCGCAGGCCTGCACGCTGTGCCTCGCCGCGCTGTTCGTCGTCACGACGCTGCGCCCCGACCTGCTTGCCCGATTTGCAGACAAGGGCGGGCAGGTTGTCCTGTTGCAGGAAACGTCGACGCCGGTCATCACGCCGCACGTCGCGACATTCGCCGATGCCGCGAAAAAGGCGATGCCGGCGGTCGTCAACATCTATACCAGCAAGGAAATGCGCCAGCGCGGCGCGCTGGCGGACGACCCGCTGCTGCGTCGATTCTTTCCCGATCTCGCCGAACGGGCGCCAAGGCAGCGCGCGACGAGCCTCGGCTCGGGTGTGATCGTTTCGTCCGAAGGCTACGTGCTGACCAGCAATCACGTCATCGAGGGCGCCGACGACATCCAGCTCGTGCTCGCCGATGGACGGCGCATGGGCGCGCGGGTGCGCGGGACGGATCCGGAGTCCGACCTCGCCGTACTCAAGGCGGAAGGCGAAAGCTTCCCGGCCATCACTCTCGGCTCGCTCGACCGCGTGCAGGTGGGCGATTTCGTGCTGGCGATCGGCAACCCGTTCGGGTTCGGCAACACGGTGACACTTGGCATCGTCAGCGCGCTGGGGCGCAACCACCTGGGCATCAACCGTTTCGAGGATTTCATCCAGACCGATGCGGCGATCAACCCCGGCAATTCGGGCGGTGCGCTCGTCGACACGGCGGGCAATCTGATCGGCATCAACAGCACGATCTTCTCGCAGTCGGGCGGTTCGCTCGGCATTGGGTTCGCGATCCCGGTCTCGCTCGCGCGCACCGTGCTGGAGCAGATCATCAGGGACGGCGAAGTGACCCGCGGCTGGCTCGGAATCGAACCGCAGGACGTGACCGTGGAGGTGGCGCGCGCCCTCATGCTCGAGAACGTCCGCGGCGTGCTGATCCGGGGCGTCGTGCGCAACGGTCCGGCCGAGCGCGCGGGTATTCGAGGACGCGACGTCGTGCTCGAAATCGACGGCAAGCCGACACGCGACACACCCGCGCTGCTCGCGCGGATTGCCGACCTTCCGCCGGGGAGCATCGTCAAGGTGAAGGTCTGGCGCGACCGGAAGCCGCAGGACGTGGACATCACCGTAGGGCGTCGGCCGAGCGCGCAGTAGCGAGCTGCGCGCCTGCATGCGCGTCGACGTGCGGGACGGGCCGCCTTCGGAAACCGGCGAAGGACCGTCTATAACGTTTCCGCCTCGGCGGGCGAGCTTCCGTCCGCGCGCGGCACGACGAAGCGCGCCATCAGCATCCCGAGCTCGTAGAGCAGCCACATCGGCACGGCGAGCAGCAGCTGGGACACGACATCGGGCGGCGTGAAGATCGCGCCCGCAACGAACGCGCCGACGATGACGTACCCGCGGATCGAGCGGAGCTTTTCGAGCGTCACGATCCGCATGCGAACCAGCACGATCACGATCACCGGCACCTCGAACGTGATGCCGAACGCGATGAACATCGTCAACACGAAGGACAGGTACTTGTCGATGTCGGTCATCATCGTGACGCCCGCCGGCGCGTACGAGGCGAAGAAACCGAACGCGATCGGGAACACGAAGAAGTACGCGAACGCCATTCCGATCAGGAAGAACAGGAAGCTCGACACGATCACCGGGACCGCCAGCCGCTTTTCGTGGTGATAGAGGCCCGGCGCGACGAACGCCCACACTTGCCAAAGCACATACGGCAACGCCAACAGGAACGCCGCCATCAGCGTGACCTTGAGCGGCACGAAAAACGTTCCGGTGACGTCCGTGGCGATCATCGACGCGCCCTTCGGCAACACCCTCAGCAGCGGGGCCGCGAGCGCCGCATAGATGTCCTTCGCCCAGGGAACCAGGCAAAGCAGGACGACGATGACGGCGACGATCGAGCGCAGGAGGCGCGAGCGCAGCTCGATCAGGTGTGAAATGAAAGTTTCCTGGGCGCCGCTTGACGGGGGAGGCGGGGCATTCATCGCGGGGAGACGGCCACCGCGCGTCAGTGGTGCTCGAATCCGGGCAGCGATTCCTGCCGCGGCGCTTCACGGGCGTGCGGCTCCGCCGGTTGGGCCGACGGCGACGGCGGTTGGGTCCTCGCGGTCTCCGCCGGGGGAATCGGCGCGGCCACAGGCGCAGCCGCAACCCCGGTGTCGCCGGCGGCCGCGTTCAGCTCGGACTCCAGCGCGCGAACATCCGATTGGACCTCCTGCGTCGCGGAAGCCATCGACGTCTCGAACTCCCGCGCCGCCGTCTTGACCTGGCCCTGGAGCTTGCGCAGCTCGTCGAGTTCGAGCTCGCGATTGATGTCAGCCTTGACGTCGCTGACATACCGCTGCAATCGGCCGAACAGGTGGCCGAGCGTCCGCGCGGTCTTGGGCAGTTTCTCGGGGCCGAGCACGACCAGCGCCACGACGGCGATGACCATGATCTCGGAAAAGCCTATGTCGAACATGAAGCGGCGGTGGACTGTCGGGCGCGCTGCGATACGCGTCAGGCGTCCCGTTCACGCCTGACTCGGAACGCTCAGCGAGTCACTGCGTCTTCTCTTTTCTCGCCTCGCCCTCGATCGTCGTGCCGGCGATCTTCTGCGCCGGCGGCTCGGCTTCCTTGGCCGTGCCCGCGGTCTCCTCGGAGGTCTTCATGCCCTCCTTGAAGCCCTTGACCGCGCCACCGAGATCCTGGCCGATGTTGCGGAGCTTCTTCGTGCCGAAGATCAGCACGACCACCAACAAGACGATCAGCCAATGCCAGATGCTCAATCCGCCCATGGAATTCTCCTCGTGTGCGTTGTCAGGCTGCGCTGCGGACGATCATCGGTCCCAGCGGATTCGGCCCGCCGATCACGTGAACGTGGACGTGCATCACGTCCTGCCTGCCGATGCGTCCCGTGTTGACGATCGTGCGAAAACCTTCCGGCGACCCCTGTTCACGCGCGAGCCGGCCGCAAAGCGCCATGATCCGGCCCAATACGCCCGCGTCGTCCATCGTCGCATCGGCCAGCGACGGAATGTGCCGCTTCGGCACAAGCATGAAATGTACCGGCGCCACCGGCTGGATGTCGTGGAAAGCGAGGATATCGTCGTCCTCGTAAATCTTTCTCGACGGGATCTCGCCCCGCACGATCCTGCAGAAAACGCAATCCTGCACCGTTCCGTCTCCGTCTTTCGTTTTGCGTTGGCCGACGCGCGAATCGCTGCGGGTACCGCTGCGAGCGGGGCCTTCAGGCTTTCCGGGAAGCCTTTTCGACGATCCCGGAGAGCCCTTCCCGCCGCGCGAGCTCGGCGCGCACATCGTCGGGGCCGAGTCCGTGCCGCGCGAGCAGCACGAGACAATGAAACCAGAGGTCCGCGACCTCGGCGGTGATCCGCAGTTTATCACCGTCCTTCGCCGCCATGACCGTCTCGGTCGCCTCCTCGCCGATCTTCTTCAGAATGGCATCGTCGCCTTTGGCAAGGAGCGCCGCAACGTAGGACGACGCCGGGTCGGCGTCCTTGCGCGACGCGATGGTCGCCGCGAGCCGATCGAGAACGTCCGATCGCGGCGGCGCGAAATCAGTCATGGCCATAGATCGACCGCGGATCCTTCAGCACCGGTTCGACCTCCACCCAGCGGCCGCGTTCAAGGCGCTGGAAGAAGCAGCGTTCGCGCCCTGTGTGGCAGGCGATCCCGCCCGCCTGCTCGACCAGGAGCAGGAGCGCGTCGTTGTCGCAATCGAGCCTGACCTCGCGTACCGTCTGCACGTGGCCCGACTCTTCGCCCTTGCGCCACAATCGGCGGCGCGAGCGCGACCAGTAATGCGCCTCGCCCGTCTCCACGGTGCGCTCGAGCGCCTCGCGATTCATCCAGGCGAGCGTCAGCACCTTGCCCGATGCGGCGTCCTGCGCGATCGCCGCGACGAGACCGTCGGCGGCCCATCTCACCTGATCGAGCCATTCCATGTCGGGAGCTGCCGGTTCCGCGTTGTTAGGAAGTTTCGAGTGTTCTGCTTCCGGCGCGGTTCGTCAAGCAAGGCCGCCTCCTTGGCCCCTGCTCCCCGGCTCACGTACGCACTTCGATGCCCGCTGCGATCATGGCAGCCTTCGCCTGTCCGATCGTGTACTCGCCGTAGTGGAAGATCGACGCGGCGAGGACCGCATCCGCGCCGCCAACGACGATTCCGTCGACCAGGTCCTGCAGCGAACCGACACCGCCCGAGGCGATCACCGGCACGTCGACGGCGTCGACGACCGCCCGCGTCAGCGCGAGGTCGAAACCGGTGCGGGCACCGTCGCGATCCATGCTGGTGAGCAGGATCTCGCCGGCGCCGCGGGCGACGACTTCCCGCGCCCAGTCCACGACGTCGAGCCCGGTCGGCGTGCGCCCGCCGTGCGTGTACACCTCCCACGCCTCGGGCGCCGCCTGCTTCGCGTCGATCGCCGCGACGATGCACTGCGCGCCGTAGCGGCCGGCGGCCTCCTCGAACAGGCCCGGATTCCTGACGCCGGCGGTGTTGATGCTGACCTTGTCGGCACCGGCGTTGAGCAGCGCGCGTATGTCGTCGACGGAGTTGACGCCGCCGCCGACGGTGAGCGGGATGAACACTTCGTCGGCGACGGCCTCGATCATGCTGTAGAGGAGGCCGCGCGTTTCGACGCTCGCGCGAATGTCGAGGAATGCGAGCTCGTCCGCACCCTGCTCGTCGTAGCGCCGCGCGACCTCGACCGGATCGCCGGCGTCGCGCAGGTTGACGAAGTTCACGCCCTTGACCACACGGCCCTCGGCCACGTCGAGGCAGGGGATGATGCGTTTGGCGAGACCCATCGCAATCGCGAGTCTATGGAATCCGTGAAATCCGGCTCTCGGCCGGGTTCGGGTGTCCGGCGTCAGGCCGGGTTCGCAGACCCGGGTCCATCCGGAGGGTCGCCGGCCACGGTGAACGACTCCGCACGGGACGCGGGCAGCGGTCAGCCGCCCTTTGCCGCCTTCATCGCGGCCTTGAAGTCGAGCTTGCCCTCGTAAAGCGCGCGCCCGGCGATCGCGCCGATGATGCCTTCCTTCTCGAACGGCAGCAGGCCGAGGATGTCCGCGATCGAAGCGATGCCGCCCGACGCAATGACCGGGATCTTGATCTCCCGTGCCAGCCGGACAGTCGCCTCGACGTTGACGCCCGTGAGCATGCCGTCGCGACCGATGTCCGTGTAGATGATCGCCTCGACGCCGTAGTCCTCGAACTTCTTCCCTAGGTCGACCACGTCGTGGCCGGTCATCTTCGACCAACCGTCCGTCGCGACCTTGCCGTCGCGGGCATCGAGGCCCACGATTATGTGGCCGGGAAAGGCGTAACAGGCGTCGTGCAGGAAACCCGGATTCTTGACGGCGGCGGTACCGATGATGACGTACGTGATGCCGTCGTCGAGGTAGCGCTCGATCGTGTCGAGATCGCGGATGCCGCCGCCCAGCTGCACCGGGATCTCCTCGCCGATGACGCTGACGATTTCCCGTATCGCGAGCTCGTTCTTCGGCACACCGGCGACGGCGCCGTTGAGATCGACGAGGTGCAGGCGTTCGGCGCCCTGTTCGAGCCAGTGCTGCGCCATCGCGGCGGGATCCTCGGAGAAAACCGTGGCCGAATGCATTTCGCCCTGCTTCAGGCGAACGCAGTGACCGTCCTTGACGTCAATCGCGGGAATGATCTGCATGGCGGCGGGCTACGGCGGGAGGGGAGGAGGAAGGGCCGGCGGAGGATTCGGCCCGCGCCACGCGCGGCTAGCTCCGTCCGTCCCAGGCAACGAAATTGGCGAGCAGCTGAAGCCCGGCGCGGTGGCTCTTTTCCGGATGGAATTGGGTTGCGAAGATATTAGCCCGTGCAATGGCGCAAGTAAACGTCGACGGGTACTCGGTCGTGCCCGCGGTCACCGTCGGATCGGCGGGCGCCGGATGATAGCTGTGCGCGAAGTAGAAGCGCGTGCCGTCTGCGATCCCCGCCCACAGCGGGTGCGCCCGCGTTTGGTGCACGGGACTCCAGCCCATGTGCGGCACCTTGAGCCGCTGCCCATCCGCCAGCGTCATCGCCTCGTCGCGGAATCGGACGACGCGGCCGGCGAGGACCGCAAGCCCCCGGGTGGGCCCCTCCTCGCTCGATTCGAACAGCATCTGCAGACCGAGGCAGATGCCGAGGAACGGCCGCGTACGCGCCGCCTCGAGGACCACGTCGGCCAGCCCGCTCGCATCGAGGCAGCGGATGCAGTCGGGCATGGCGCTCTGGCCGGGCAGCACCACCCGCCCGGCGCCGCGGATCACAGCCGGATCGCCACTCACGACGATGCTGCGTTCGGGCGCGACGTGGAGAAGCGCCTTGGCCACCGAGCGGAGGTTGCCCATTCCGTAGTCGACGACGGCGATGTCGGTCATGGCCGGACGAGAAAGCGCGGCCAGGAGCCTGTGGGACTTGCAGCCACCCGGGGTCCTAGAGCGTGCCCTTGGTCGACGGCACGACACCGGCCGCCGCCGGGTCCGGCGCAATGGCCATCCGCAGCGCACGGGCAAAGGCCTTGAACACCGTTTCCGCCTGGTGGTGGGCGTTTTGGCCGCGCAGGTTGTCCACGTGCAGCGTGACGAGCGCGTGGTTGACGAAGCCCTGGAAGAACTCGTGCGTGAGATCGACGTCGAAAGTGCCGATCATCGCGCGGACGAATGGCACATGGAACTCGAGCCCGGGTCGCCCCGAAAGGTCGATGACGACGCGCGACAGCGCTTCGTCGAGCGGTACGTACGCGTGCCCGTAGCGCGTCAGCCCCTTCTTGTCGCCGAGCGCCTGGGCCACCGCCTGGCCCAGCGTGATGCCGATGTCCTCCACCGTGTGGTGCGCATCGACGTGGAGGTCGCCTTTGGCGCGAACGGTGAGGTCCACCATCCCGTGCCGCGCCAACTGATCGAGCATGTGATCGAGGAACGGCACGCCGGTGGCAAGATCGGCCCGTCCGCTGCCATCGAGGTCCACCTCGACGGTGATCTGGGTCTCGGCCGTGCGGCGGTCGATCCGGGCGGTACGGGGCGTGGGCATGGTGACGTCTATCGAATCGTTTTCAGCGCGGCGATCAGCGCGTCGTTTTCCGCCGGCGTTCCGACGGTGATGCGCAGGCAGTGCTCGAGGAGCGGGTGTTCTCCATGCAGGTTCTTGACCAGGATTCCGGCGTCCCGCAAGCTGGCAAACCAGCGTGGCGCGTCCGGAAATCGCGCCAGCACGAAGTTCGTCTGCGTCCGGAACGTCACCACGCCCGCCAACGCGGCCAGCGCGGAATCCAGGCGCGATCGCTCGGCCTTGAGCAGGGCGGCCTGTTCCGCGAGCAACGCCCCCTCGGCCAGCAGGATCAGCGCGACCGCCTGCGTCAACGCGTTGAGATTATACGGCTGCCGCACCTTGTTCAATTCGCCGGTCCATTCGGGCGCCGCTACCGCGTAACCCAGGCGCAGCCCCGCCATTCCGATCTTCGACACCGTGCGGAGCACGACGAGATTGGGGAACTCGGCGAGGCGCGGAAGAAAGCTCGCGTCGGCAAAGGCGTAATAGGCCTCGTCGACGACGACGAGCCCCGGCGCCGCGACCAGGATCTTCTCGACCTCGGCCGCGGGGAACAGGTTGCCGGTCGGATTGTTGGGATACGCGAGAAAGATCAGCGCGGGGCGCTCCCGCTCGATCGCGGCGAGCATTGCGCCGATGTCGAGGGCGAACCCCGTCCCGAGCGGCACCCCGACGAAGCGCATGCCGGCGTAGAGCGCATTGCGCCGGTACATCACGAAGGACGGGGCCGGCGCCAGCATCGTCGCGCCCGGATTCGCCACCATCGTCGTGATGATCTGGATCAATTCGTCCGATCCATTGCCGAGGATGAGATCGAGCGATTCGGGAAGGCGGAGCGACGTCCGCAGCGCCGCCTTCACGGCGCCGGCTCCGCCATCGGGATACCGGTTCACCGGTACGGCGGCGACGGCGGCGGCGATCTTCGCGCGGAGCGCCTCCGGCAGCGGAAACGGATTCTCCATCGCATCGAGCTTGACCATGCCCTGGGGGTGCGCCACGGCGTACGCGGAGAGCCCGCGGATTTCGGGCCGGACGACGGCGGCCACGAAGTCCGCAGGCGTGCGCGCGATCATTTGCCGGAGACCCGGTAAAGGGCGCTTTGCGCGTGCGCGGGCAGGCCCTCGCCCAAGGCGAGCGTCGCCGCGACCGGGCCCAGCGTGCGCGCCGCTTCGGCCGAGAGATTGAGCACGCTCGAGCGCTTCTGAAAGTCGTAGACACCGAGCGGCGAAGAAAAGCGCGCGGTGCGGCCCGTCGGCAGCACGTGGTTCGGGCCCGCGCAGTAGTCGCCCAGCGCCTCCGATGCATGATGGCCGAGGAAGATGGCTCCGGCATGGCGGATTTTCGGCAGCAGTGCCATGGGATCGGCAACGGCGAGTTCCAGATGCTCCGGCGCGATGCGGTTCGCGATCGCGCAGGCCTCGTCCAGGTCGCGGACCTTGATGAGTGCGCCACGGTTCGCGAACGATGCCGCGATGATCGCCCGCCGGGACATGTCGGCGATCTGCCGCTGCGCGCTCTTGCCGACGGCATCGAGCAGCGCGGCGTCCGGCGTGACCAGAATCGCCTGCGCGAGCTCGTCGTGCTCCGCCTGCGAGAAGAGGTCCATTGCCACCCAGTCCGCATTCGCCGTCGAATCGGCGACGACGAGGATCTCGGAGACGCCCGCAACCATGTCGATCCCCACGGCTCCGAACACCCGGCGCTTGGCTGCGGCGACATAGGCATTGCCCGGGCCGCAGATCTTGTCCACCGCCGGGATCGTGGCCGTGCCGTACGCAAGGGCGGCGATCGCCTGGGCGCCGCCGATCGCAAACGCGCGGGACACGCCGCCCAGGTGCGCTGCCGCGAGCACCAGCGGATTGCGGGCGCCGCCCGGGGTGGGCACGACCATGACGATCTCACGGACACCCGCGACGTGCGCCGGGATCACGTTCATCAGCACCGACGACGGATAGGCGGCCTTGCCGCCCGGCACGTACACGCCAACCCGGTCCAGCGGCGTCACCTGCTGGCCGAATTCGCTGCCGTCGCGGTCGCGATACGACCACGACTCGAGCTTCTGGCGCTCGTGGTAGGCGCGTATGCGCGCCGCCGCGGTCTGCAGCGCCGCGCGCTGCGCCTCGGGGATGGCGTCGAACGCGCGCCGCATGTCGGCGGCGGTGATTTCGAGGGCGGCTGCCGTCGCTACGTGCACGCCGTCGAACTTCGCCGTGTACTCGAGCAGTGCCGAATCGCCGCGGGTCCTTACATCGGCGATGATGCTCGCGACCGTCGCGTCGACGGCCGGGTCCTGCGCCGATTCGAAAGCGGTGAGCGCCGCAAGAGCACGGTCAAAGTCCGGCGCCGCCGTGTCGAGGTGGCGCAGCGCAAGCGTCGGCTCGGTCATGAACGTGCCCCCAAGCTTGCGGCCGCCGCCGCTGGGGTTCCCCGCCTCGCCGCCACCGCGGCTGCCAGCGCATCGAGCAACGGCTGCACGACGGCGCGTTTCAGCTTCAGCGACGCGGGATTGACGATGAGCCGGGAGGTGATCGTCCGGATGTCCTCGACCACGACCAGATCGTTCGCCTTCAGCGTGTTGCCCGAGCTCACGAGGTCGACGATCGCATCGGCAAGCCCGGCGAGCGGCGCCAGCTCCATCGAACCGTACAGCTTAATGAGATCGACGTGCATCCCCTTTGCCGCGAAATGCTCGCGCGCGGTCTTGACGTACTTGGTCGCCACGCGAATCCGTGCGCCGCGCTGCACGGTGCCGGCCCAGTCGAAGCCGCGACGGGTGGCCACCGCCATCCGGCAGCGGGCGATCTCGAGGTCCAGCGGCTGATAGAGACCCTCGCCGCCATGCTCGAGCAGCACATCCTTGCCGGCGACGCCGACGTCGGCCGCCCCGTGCTGCACGTAGGTCGGCACGTCGGAAGCGCGGACGATCACGACCGAGACGTCGGGCCGGTTCGTGCCGATGATCAGCTTGCGCGAGGTCTCGGGATCCTCGGCCGGAACGATGCCCACCGCCGCGAGGAGCGGCAGCGTCTCGTTGAAGATGCGCCCTTTCGAGAGCGCGAACGTGAGCGTCGGCATGGTCGGAGGCAGAAAATCGAAGGTCCCATTCTACCGGACGCCACGCGGGTTCCCGCCGCGCTGGGACGTCCTCGCGACGGCCCGGCGGCGCTTGAACGACCCCCACGCTTGCGGCGTTCGCCGCTGTGCTGCCCCCCGAGGGGGCGCAATTCGCGTCTTGGGACGGCCCGGCGGCGCTCATCGAACGACCCCCACGCTTGCGGCGTTCGCCGCTGTGCTGCCCCCCGAGGGGCGCAATTCGCGTCTTGGGACGGCCCGGCGGCGCTCACTGCCGCGCGGTGCGCACATTCGCGGGCGGCGGACGGTCGACGCTGGCGCGGTAGGGATTGATGTCGATGCCCCCGCGCCGCGTGAAACGCGCGTACACCGACAGCTCTTCCGGCCGGCAGCGCCGCCAGACATCGGCAAAGATCCGCTCGACGCAATGCTCGTGAAAGCCCGGATGTTTCCGGAACGACACGAGATACCGCAGGAGGCCCACGTGGTCGATTCGCGCACCACGGTATTCGAGTTGCACGCTCGCATAATCGGGCTGTCCGGTCACCGGGCAGACCGACCGGAACAGCCGCGTGAACAGCGACTCGGCGGCGGTCGGCCCGGCCGCGACGAGCGCTTCGGGAGCGGGTTCGTAACGATCGACCGCCATCGGCAGCGCGTCGAGGCAAACGCCCGCCAGTTCGGCCCGCGGCAACGCCGCGAATTCCCGCGGCAGCGTCATCGTCACCTCGACCGTCGCGCCCGTGGCGTCCGTGAGGTCGCGTGCGATCGTCGCGGCGACATCGCCCTGGCCGGCGAAGCGCGTCTGATTGAACGCAGTGAGGTAGAGCTTGACCGATTTCGATTCGATGAGCCGCGGCGACCCCGCGGGCACCGCGAATGTCGCGATCGCCACCTGCGGCTTGCCGCCGGCATCGAGCCAGCTCAACTCGTACGCCGTCCACAGGTCGACGCCGCGAAATGGCGGCTCGGCGCCGAATCCCAGTTCCTCGCGTTGCGGCGCGCGCTCGACCGGAAACAGCAGCGCGGGATCGTACTGCTCTGCGTAAAGCGTCGCGTGGCCGAGGGGCGAGGCTTTGAGGTCCGTCATGACGCTGCGGCCGGGTCAGGACACGCGCCGTATCTGCGCGCCCAGCGTGCGGAGCTTTTCCTCGATCCGCTCGTAGCCTCGATCGAGATGGTAGATCCGGTCGACGGTCGTCGCGCCTTCGGCCATCAATCCGGCAATGACGAGGCAGGCCGACGCGCGCAGGTCCGTCGCCATCACGTTGGCGCCGGTCAGCTTCGGCACGCCGCGGATGATCGCCGTGTTGCCCTCGACGTCGATGTCGGCGCCGAGGCGCACGAGCTCCTGCACGTGCATCATCCGATTCTCGAAAATCGTCTCGACGACGAGCGACGTTCCGGCGGCACGTGTCGCGACGGCCATCATCTGCGCCTGCATGTCGGTCGGAAAGCCGGGATATGGCGCGGTGCGCAGGTTGAACGGCGCGAGCGACCCTCTCCTTGCGACGCGTATCGCATCGCCGTCGATAATGACTTCCGCGCCCGCCTCGGAGACCTTGTCGAGCACTGCCTCGAGGGTCTCCGCCTGCGTGCCGGTGACCGTCGCATCGCCCCCGGTCGCCACGATCGCAGCGATGAACGTTCCGGTCTCGATCCGATCCGGCATGATCGCGTGGGTCGCACCGTGCAGCCGGTCGACGCCCTCGATGACGATGCGATCGGTGCCCGCGCCGGAGATCCTGGCGCCCATCGCGACCAGGCATCGCGCCAGATCGGCGACCTCCGGCTCGCGCGCAGCGTTCTCGAGGGTGGTCGTCCCTTCGGCGAGGGTCGCCGCCATCATGAGGTTTTCCGTTCCGGTGACCGTGACGACGTCGAACACGAAGCGCGTCCCCGCCAGCCGACGCGCACGGGCGCTGATGTACCCGTGCTCAAGATCGATCTCGGCGCCCATCGCCGAGAGCCCCTTCACGTGCTGGTCGACCGGCCGCAAGCCGATCGCGCAGCCCCCGGGCAACGAAACGCGCGCCTCGCCGCAACGCGCAACCAGAGGCCCCAGCGCGAGGATCGACGCCCGCATCGTCTTCACGAGCTCGTAGGGAGCAAGCGGCCAATCGATACTGCGGGCGTCGAGGGCAATCGTTCCGGGCGAGCCGGCGTCCTGCGCGACGCCCATCTGTGCCAGCAACGTCTGCATCGTCCGCACGTCGTTCAGCCGCGGGACGTTGGTGAGCACGAGGGGCTCGGGCGCGAGCAGCGCGGCACAGAGAATGGGCAGCGCCGCGTTCTTCGCGCCGGAAACCCGCACTTCGCCGACCAGCGGCCGGCCGCCCTCGATCAGGAGCTTGTCCATGTCAGTGCCCGCCCGGCCGCCCGAAGGGCACTGTGCGCGGCCTCCGCGATGTCGTGCCCGATGCGTTGCGTCGTGACATCGGCCGCCACCCGTGCTCGCAGACGCACCCTTCGGGCCTTGGCTTCGCCCTGCTCGCGCGGGCGTCCCTCGGGGGGCAGCGAGCGCAGCGAGCGTGGGGGCTGTTCATCTGCCCGCCCGGCCGCCCGAAGGGCACTATGCGCGCCATTGCGCGGGCGTCAGCGTCGTCATCGACAGCGCATGGATCTCCTCGCGCATCCGGTCGCCAAGCGCCGCGTAGACGAGCTGGTGCTGCCGCACCTTGGACAGTCCTTCGAAGGAAGCGCTCACGATGAGCGCCTCCCAGTGGTGGCCGTCGCCGCGCACCTCGACGTGCTCGCACGCGAGGCCGGCGGCAATCGACGTCTTGATGGATTCGGCGGTTACCAAGGGCAAACCTCGATGCTGTGGCGGGCTATGGGCAAACTCGGCAGTGGCTGCGGCCGACGCGGGGCGGCGGCATCCCGGCGTCAGTGCCGCAGCTTCCAGCCGCTCGCGAGCAGCGCCAGCGTGAGCAGCGACAGCAGGAACGCGCACCCCGCGACAATCGCGATGCTCGTCGACGGCGACACATCGGACAGCCCGAAAAAGCCGTAGCGGAATCCGTCAATCATATAGAAGAAAGGGTTGAACCGGGACAGCGCCTGCCAGAACGGCGGCAGCGAGTGGATCGAGTAGAACACACCCGAGAGGAACGTCAGCGGCATGACGACGAAATTCTGGAACGCGGAGATCTGGTCGAACTTCTCGGCCCAGATGGCAGCGACGAGCCCCAGCGTGCCGAGGATCGCGCTCCCGAGCAACGCGAACGCGAGTGCCCAGACCGGATGCGGCAGGAGGAGCAGAGACGGCGCGAAGAACAGCGTCACGGCAAAGACGCCGACGCCGACGACCAGGCCGCGCACCATCGCACCCAGGACGTACGCCGCAAAGAGCTCGAGCGGCGACAACGGCGGCAACAGGATGAAGATCAGGTTGCCGTTCATCTTCGACTGCATCAGCGAAGACGAGGTGTTGGCGAAGGCGTTCTGCAGCACCGACATCATGACGAGCCCCGGAACGAGGAACGCCGTGTAGGACACCCTCCCTCCGAACACGGAGACGTGCTCCTCCAGCACATGCGAGAAGATCAGCAGATAGAGGAGAGCGGTCAGCACCGGCGCGAGGATCGTCTGGAAACTCACCTTCCAGAACCGCAGCAGCTCCTTGTAGAGGAGCGTCAGCCAGCCGGCACCGGCGATGCGCTTCATCGCGCCGCCTCCGGCACGCTCGCCGACGGCCCCGACGCCGCCATGATCCTCAGGAACACGTGCTCGAGATCAGTCTCCTGCAGCGCCAGCTCGTCGATCGCGATGTCCTCCGTGCGCAGCGCGGCGAGCAGCGCCTCGAGGTCACCGTAGCGGTCGAGGCCGATGAAGAAGATGCCGGAGTCCTGCCGCAGCACACGCGGCTGCCAGGCGACCGGGACACGCGCGGCGACCAGCCGTACGGTGAGCCCGGCGAAGCGCGACAGGAGATTCTGCTTGGTATCCAGCGCGACGACCTTTCCCGCCTTGAGCATGGCGATGCGGCCGCACAGCGCCTCGGCCTCCTCGAGGTAGTGCGTCGTGAGAATGATCGTGTGACCGTCGCGATTGAGCTTGCGAATGAACTTCCACAGGCTCTGCCGGAGCTCGACATCCACCCCCGCGGTGGGCTCGTCCAGCACGATCACCGGCGGCTTGTGGACGAGTGCCTGGCCGACGAGGACGCGGCGCTTCATCCCGCCCGAGAGCGTGCGCATGTTCGCGTCGGCCTTCGACGCAAGGTCCAGGTGGTGCAGGATCTCGTCGATCCACGGCCCGTTGTCGCGAATGCCGAAATAGCCGGACTGGATGCGCAGCGTCTCGCGCACCGTGAAGAACGGGTCGAACACCAGCTCCTGCGGGACGACGCCCAGCGAGCGGCGCGCTCCGCGATAGTCGGTGACGACGTCATGGCCGAGAATCCGCGCGGTTCCGGTATCCGCGCGCGTGAGCCCGGCGAGAATGGAGATCAGTGTCGTCTTGCCGGCACCATTCGGTCCGAGCAGGCCGAAGAATTCACCCTCCTCGATGGCCAGGCTCACGCCATCGAGCGCCTGCACATGGCCGAAGCGGCGGGCGACGTTGACGACTTCGACGGAAGTGGACACGTGGGGGAGACCGGCAATGAGGCGATGCTGCGGCGCGACGGGGCCACGCTGACTACAGCGTGCTGACCGGAACTATGCGACGACGATCTCCTCGACACCGTACAGATCCGAAAGCGCGGCGAGTGCGGGGGGAACGTTGACGAACTTCAGCGGCCTGCCCTCGTCGCTCGCACGCCGCTTGAGCGCCAGCAGTACGGCGACCGCCGCCGAGTCGACCGCACCGACGGCGGCGAGGTCGACCTCGCCGGCCGAGGGCAGCGGCAAGGCGGCCGCAGCCGCCAGTACCGAGCCCGCGTTGGCGTAGGTGAGGGCGCCCGCGTAAGACCACCGCGCGCCGTCGTCGCCGGAGACAAAGCTCCTGTCCGGCGCGTCCCCCGCGCCACGTTCCGCCATCATTTCGCCGCGACGCCCCTGTTCCGGTCGGCAAGCGTCTTGATCAGTCCGTCGACGCCGCCGTTCTTGATCTGCTCGTTGAACTCGTCGCGATAATTGGTGACGAGCGAGACGCCGCCGACGACGACGTCGTAGCATTTCCAGGCGTCCGCCTTCTTCTCCATCCCGTAGTCGATCTGGACCGGGGCGCCGCCCGCACGCTGGACCGCCGTGCGCACGATGACGTCGGTGTCGCCGGGGTTCATCCGCAGTGGCTTGTAGTCGATCGTCTCGTTGCGGTATTGGTTGAGTGCGCCGGAGTACGTGCGGACGAGGAGACCCCGGAATTCGTCGGTGAGCCGCTTCTGCTGCTCGGGCGTCGCCACGCGCCAGTTCTTTCCCATGGCGAGCGCCGTCATCCGCGTGAAGTCGAAGTTAGGAAGGAGCTTCGCCTCCAGCACCTCGCGAATCCGCGCCTCGTTGCCGGCCTGGATCAGCGGGTCGGTCTTGATCGTCGCCAGCACGTCCTGCGCGACGCGCTTGACCATCACATCGGGTGCCTCCTGGGCGTGCGCAGGCACGGCGTGCTGCAGGAGCGCCGCGACGGCGAGGAAAAGGAGCGCCGCCGGACGCCATGCGGAAGGGATCGCGAACATCTATTCTTCCTCGTTTTCGCGCGGCGGGTTTCCGTCGTAGAGAAGGTACCGGCGCCGTTGCAGATACGCGTTGCGGATGAAAAGGTAACGGTCGAGCGCGGCCGTATCGACCAGTTCGCCCGCACCGATGACCTGCGCGCGCAGGTCGACCGCCCCCAGGCCGTAGAGCGAATTACGCAGCGCCACATCGGGGATCGTGCCGACCGGTCCCAACGCGATGCGCACGACCAGCCCGGTGCCGTCGCGCACCGTGGTCGGACCGAAGAGCGGCACGAAGAGGTAGGGCCCTTGTCCGAATCCCCACACGCCGAACGTCTGGCCGAAATCCTCGTTGCCGCGCTCGATGCCCATCTCGGACGCGAGGTCGAAGATGCCGCCGACGCCGAGTCCGGTGTTGAGGATCACGCGCCCCATGTCGTTGCCGAACTTGTCCGGCTTGCCCTGCAATGCGCTGTTGATCGCCGAAAACAGATCGTCGATGTTGTTGAAGACGTTCGAAACGGCGACGCGGATCGGACGCGGTACGACGTCGACGTACGCCTGCGCGATCGGCTTCACGAGGTTGGTGTCGACGACGTCGTGGACCTCGTAGAGCGCCCGGTTCATCGGCTCGAGCGGGTCGACGCGCGATGGCGCCGCCGCGCAACCGGCGAGCAGCACCGCCGTGAGCGCCACGGAGCCGGTCAGCATCGCTGCGGCGCGCGGAATCTCGATCATCGCGTCCTCACTTCCCGCCGGTGTTCGCGGCTTTGTCGACAAGGAACTGGCCGATCAGCTTTTCGAGGATGACGGCCGATTGCGTCTTCGTCAGCCTCGTGCCGTCCGCCAGCATCTTCGGATCGCCCCCGGGGTCGAGCCCGATGTAGACCTCGCCCAGCAGCCCCGATGTGAGAATCGAGGCGATCGTGTCGGTCGTGAACTCGTAGCCATGGTCGACCTTGAGGGTGACGACGGCCTGGTAGGTCGCCGGGTCGAGCTTGATGCGTTCGACGCGCCCGACGACGACGCCCGCCGCCTTCACCGGCGCCCGCAGCTTGAGGCCGCCAATGTTGTCGAAACGCGCCTCGAGCCGGTAGCCGGGCGTCGAACCCCAGTTCACCAGGTTGCCGACCTTCAGGGCAAGGAACAGGATGGCGCCGATGCCCATCGCAACGAAGGCGCCGACCCAGAGATCGAGAGTGGAACGGTTCAGGTTCATGTCAGGTCAGCCCTCGGAACATGAAGACCGTGAGCACGAAGTCGAGGGCCAGGATCGCGAGCGAACTCTCGACCACGGTGCGCGTCGTGGCGCTCGATACGCCCTCCGCCGTCGGCTTCGCGTCGAAGCCCTCGAACACGGCGATCAGGCTGACGGCCGTCCCGAAGACCGCGCTCTTGATGACGCCATTGACGATGTCGAAGCGGAAATCGACGCCCGCCTGCATGTTGCCCCAGAACGCACCGGGATCGATGCCGATGAGCCTCACGCCGACGAGGTACGCGCCGAAGACGCCCAGCGTGGAGAACAACGCGGCGAGGAACGGCATCGAGATGACGCCGCCCCAGAAACGCGGGGCGACGACGCGTGCCAACGGATCCACCGCCATCATCTCCATCGCCGACAACTGCTCGGTCGCCTTCATCAAACCGATCTCGGCCGTGATCGCGCTGCCTGCGCGACTCGCGAACAGCAGGCCCGCGACGACCGGGCCGAGCTCGCGAACGAGCGACAGCGCGACCAGCACGCCGAGCGACTCGTCGGCGCCGTAGCGCTGGAGCACGTCGTAACCCTGCAATGCCAGCACCATCCCGACGAACAGGCCGGAGACCAGGATGATGATGAGCGAAAGCACGCCCGAGAAGTAGATTTCGCGCACCGTGAGGTGCAGCCGCGCGAACGCCGCCGGCGATTCGTAGATGACCGCGACGAAGAACCGCGCCGCATAGCCCAGCCGACCGATGGCGGCGATCGCCCCGCTCCCGAGTCGGCGCAGGGATTCGGCGAGACCGGTGACGACGGCGCTAAGCACGGGCGAACAGCTCCGCACGATAGGCCGTCGCCGGGTAGTGGAACGGCACCGGACCATCCGGCTCGCCATCGACGAATTGCCGGACGAACGCATCGCTGGACGCACGCACCTCCGCGGGCGTGCCCTGCGCGATGATCGTTCCCTGCGAGACGAAATAGAGGTAGTCGACCATCTTCAGCGATTCGTACACGTCGTGCGTGACGACGACCGATGTGATGCCGAGAGCGTCGTTGAGCCGCCGGATGAGCTGGCCGATGACGCCGAGTGAAATCGGATCGAGGCCGGCGAAAGGTTCGTCGTACATCACCAGCATCGGGTCCAGCGCGATCGCACGGGCGAGCGCGACGCGTCGCGCCATGCCGCCGGACAGTTCGGTCGGCATCAGCTGCGCCGCGCCGCGCAGGCCGACCGCGTGCAGCTTCATCAGCACGAGATCGCGGATCAGCTCTTCCGGAAGGTCCGTGTGCTCGCGCAGCGCAAAGGCGATGTTCTCGTAGACGGACATGTCGGTGAAAAGCGCGCCGAACTGGAACAGCATCCCGAACTTGCGCCGCATCGCGTACAGCTCTTCGCGGTCCAGGTCCGGTACCGACTGGCCCGCGACCATCACCCGCCCGGATCGCGGCCGCAGCTGCCCGCCGATCAGGCGAAGAATCGTGGTCTTGCCGCAACCCGAGCCACCCATGATCGCGACCACCTTTCCGCGCGGGATCGTCATCGATATGCCCATCAGCACCGGGTGCCGGTCGTAGCCGAAGGTCACGTCGGCCAGTTCGACGGCAATTTCGGGCGAGGTGGGAGCCGGAGCAGACGCCGGCGCGGAAGAGTCGGACATCGGGACGGGCGCTCGGGCACGAGGGAGCGCGATTGTAGCCTTACGCGCCGCCGCTCACAATGTCCGCCGGGCGGGAGGGGTCCGTCGCGCAATGGCGCGGGCCATCGCCGCCGCGACGGTTCACCCGTCGAGAAGCCGCTGTTCGGCCGGCGCGATGCTCTCCGGCCGGCCGAGCAGGACAACGACGTCGCCGGGCTCGAAGACCCAGTCCGGACCGGGGCGCTGCAAGCGCGCGCCCTTGCGCCGAACGCCGGTGATTTCGACCCCGCTTTCGAGCGCCAGCATCGCCAGCCCTTTGCCTGCCGCGTACGCGTTGTCCGGCAGCAGGACCGAGTGCAGCCGCGGCTGCAGATTCTCCGCCGCGTCCGCCAGGTCCGATGCGCCGTGGAAGAACCCGCGAAACAGGCTGTAACGCTGCTCGCGGATCGCGCGAATCCGCATCAGTACGCGGTTCAGTGGCACGCCGAGCAGGAGCAGCGAATGCGTGGCGAGCATCAGGCTTCCCTCGAGCACTTCGGGCACGACCTCGGCGGCACCCGCACCGAGCAGCCGCTCGAGCTCGGTGTCGTCGAGCGTGCGCACGACGACCGGCAGCTCCGGGCGTGCCTCGTGCACGTGGTGCAGGATCCGGAGTGCGGCGGCGGTGTCCACGAAGGTGATCACCACGGCCCGCGCCTTGGCGAGGCCCGCGGCGACGAGCGTCTCCCGGCGCCCGGCGTCGCCGTAGACGACCGAAGAGCCGGCGCCGGCGGCTTCGCGCACGCGCTGCGGGTCGGCGTCGAGAGCGATGAACGGAATCTCCTCGGTCTCCAGCAAGCGGACGAGGTTCTGGCCGCTGCGCCCGAAGCCACAGACGATCACGTGGTTCTGCCTGGCCATCGTCGTCGCCGCGATCCGGGTAATCTGCGCGGCACGCGCCAGCCAGTCGTTGGCCGTGAACTTGCGCACGATCGGGTCCGCGAAATGAATGAGGAGCGGGGCCGACAGCATCGACAGCAGCATCGCCGCGAGCACGAGCTGCGCCATCGTGTCCGGCACGAGCCGGAGGTCGGCGGCGACGGCGAGCATCACCAGCGCGAACTCACCGGCCTGCGCGAGATAGAACCCCGTCCGCAGCGACGTGCCCGCCGTCGCTCCGAAGAGGCGTGACAACACGACGATCAGCGCGAATTTCGCGACGACGGGCACGGTGAGCAGCAGCAGAACCCACGGGAGGTTCCGGGCGACGATACCGAGATCGAGTGCCATCCCGACCGTGACGAAGAAGAGCCCGAGCAGCACGTCCCGGAACGGCTTGATGTCCTCCTCGACCTGATACCGGTACTCGGTTTCCGCAATCAGCATGCCGGCGAGGAATGCGCCCAGCGCGAGCGACAGGCCGGCAAGCTCGGTCAGCGCCGCGAGCCCGAGCGTGACGAGCAGCAGGTTCAGCATGAAGAGCTCGGAGCTCCGCTGGCGCGCGACGATGTGGAACCAGGCGCGCATCGGCTTCTGGCCGGCGAACAGGATCACCACCAGCACGACGATCGCCTTCACGCCGGCTTCGGCCAACGCCGCGGCGAGCTCCCCCCCGTTCTTCCCGAGCGACGGCAGGACGATCAGGAACGCCACGACGGCCAGGTCCTGGAAGAGCAGGATGCCCATCACGTCCCGGCCGTGCGGCGAGGCGAGTTCCATCCGCTCCGCCAGCATCTTGGAGACGATTGCCGTCGAACTCATCGCCAGTGCGCCGCCCAGCGCGAGGCCCGCCGGCCAGCCGAAGCCGAGAAGTTGCAGCACGAGCACGCCGGCGACTGTCGTGATCGACACCTGGACGAGCCCGAGCCCGAAAACCACCCGCCGCATCGCCTTCAGCTGCGGCAGACTGAATTCGAGCCCGATCGAAAACATGAGGAAGACGATGCCGAATTCCGCGAGATGGCGGGTTTCGGCCGCCGCGGGAACCCATGCCAGGGCGTTCGGGCCGACGGCGATGCCGACCAGCAGGTAACCCAGGATCGGCGGCAGCCGGACGAGCCGGCAGAACACGACGACGACGACCGCTGCCCCGAGCAGAATCAGGATCAATTGCAGCGTCTGCGGCATCGGGGCGTGCGGAGCGGTGGCCGATTCGTCGGCGGGCAGGAGGGCGATCGAATGTAGCATGGCGCCCGCGGAATCCCGGCCCGGCATTGGACGTTCGCCGGGCGGTGCCGGCGAGGCGCGCGAGTTCGACGCGGCTGGAGGTGGGCGCCGGTCGAGTGCAGGCCGAGGCCCGACGCGAGCGCGCCGTGGGTGCGGCACGGGTGCTCGGTTATACTTTGGGGCATGAGCGTCACCGCCTCAGCCGCTCCCGCCGCGCTGTCCGGCCGCGCCGGGGTGGATCCGGGGCGCGCGCTCTCGCTCGCCCGCGATGTGCTCGCCACCGAAGCCAATGCGATCAATGCGCTGGCGGCGAGGCTCGCGGCTCCGTTCGTCGCCGCGCTCGCGTTGATCCTGGAATGTCGGGGCCGCGTCGTGGTGTCCGGCATCGGCAAATCCGGTCATATCGCGCGCAAGCTGGCGGCGACCCTCGCGTCGACCGGCACCCCCGCCTTCTTCGTCCACCCCGCGGAAGCCTCACACGGCGACCTCGGCATGGTCACGGCCGACGACGTCGTGATCATGCTTTCGAACTCGGGCGAGACCGACGAGCTCATGCTGCTGACGTTGCCGCTCAAGCGGCAGGGCGCGAAGATCATCGCCCTGACCGGCAACGAGCAATCGTCGCTCGCGCAAGCGGCCGACGTGCACCTCGATGTGGCCGTCGATGCCGAGGCGTGCCCGCTGGGCCTCGCGCCGACCGCGAGCACGACCGCGGCGCTGGCGCTCGGCGACGCTCTCGCGCTCGCGCTGCTCGACGCGCGCGGCTTTTCGGTGGAGGACTTCGCCCGCTCGCATCCCGGAGGTCTGCTCGGGCGGCGTCTGCTCACGCGCGTCCGCGACGTGATGGTGACCGGCAGCGCCCTGCCGCAGGTCGGCATCGACGCGACACTCGCGCAGGCCGTCGTCACGATGAGCGGCAAGGGGATGGGCATGACGGCCGTGGTCGATCCCGCCGGGAGGGTGGCGGGCATCTTCACCGACGGCGACCTCCGCCGCTGCCTCGACCGGTGGCGGGACCTCGCCGCCGCCAAGGTCGCCGACATCATGACGCGGACGCCGCGGACGATCGGTCCCGACCGGCTCGCGATCGACTGCGTCGACCTGATGGAGGCGGTTCCCAAGGTGACGGTGCTGCTCGTCGCCGACGACGACCGCCGGCTGATCGGCGCCCTGCACATGCACGACCTGTTCCGTGCACGGGTGGTGTGATGAGCGCCGCAGGGCCGTCCCAAGGCGCGAATGGCTCCCTCCTGGAGGGACGGCGCGCAGCGCCAAGGGTGCACCAATGAGCGCCGCACTCGCCGAGCGGGCCCGCGGCATCCGGCTCCTGACGTGCGACGTGGACGGCGTGCTGACCGACGGCCGCATTTTTGTCAGCGACGAGGGCCACGAGTCGAAGGCGTTCAGCGTGCTGGACGGCATCGGTCTCAAGATGCTGATGCGCGCAGGCGTCACCGTCGCCTGGATCACGGGCAGCAGCGCGCCGGCGGTCAGTCATCGTGCGCGCGCGCTCGGCGTCCACCGGATCCTGCTGGGGGCGGACGACAAGTTGACGCCCTGGGAAGCGCTGCGCGGCGAGCTCGGGCTGCCGGAGGCCGCCTGCGCGCACATCGGCGACGACCTACCCGACGTCCCGGTATTCGTGCGCTGCGGTTTCGCAGTCACCGTGCCGCATGCGCCCGCGGTCGTCCGCGCGCGCGCCCACTGGGTAACCAGCCGCGAGGGTGGCACCGGTGCGGTGCGCGAGCTCTGCGAGCTGATTCTCGCCGCACAGGGTGTCCTCGATCCGCAGCACGCGGCCTTTGGAGCCTGAGCCCCGTGGTCCCCCGCCGCGCTCGCATCGACCGGCTGATTGCCTGGTCCCCCATACTGCTGCTCGGCAGCCTCGCGGCCCTTACGTACTGGCTGGACGCGCAGGTGCAGTCGTCGGTGGCGCGACCCAACGGGGCGTCGCGCCACGATCCCGACCTCTACATCGAGAACTTCCGTGCCGCGAGCTTCGATGCCGAGGGTCGCGTGCTGCAGTCGCTCGCCGCGAAGCGTGCGCAGCACTACCCGGACGACGACAGCGTCGACCTCCTCACTCCATCGCTCGTGCTGACCGATCCGGGCAAGCCCCGGCTTTCCGTCACCGCCAATGCCGGCACGGTTTCGGGCAATCGCGAAATCGTCACGCTGCAGGGAAACGTGCGCGCGACCCGCGACGCGTCGCCGTCGCCCGCGCCGCCCGACGGCATGCCGACGGGACCGGCGATCGTCACGACGGAATTTCTGCGCATCATCCCGAAGCTTTCGCGCGCCGAAACCGACAAGGCGGTGACGATCGAGGAACCGCGTGGAATAATCCACGGCGTCGGGATGGTCCTCGACAACACCGCACACACGTTCAAGCTCAAGTCCGCAGTGCGCGGTACGCTGCAGCCCAATCCGCAACGGAAGTGAACACCGATCCCCGATCCCGCTGCTCGCGGCGCCGCGCTTCGCGGCTGCTCGCACCGGCGCTCTTCACGACGCTCGCCACGCTGGCCGCGCTTGCGATTGCGCCGTTGGCGTTCGCCGAGAATGCCGATCGGAACAAGCCGATCAACTTTTCTGGCGACACCGGCGACGCCGATCTGCAGGCGCGCGGCGGCACGCTGAGCGGCAACGTCGTCATCACGCAGGGGACGCTGACGCTCCGCGCCGACCGCATCGTATTCCGGCAGAACGCGGACAATTCGCTTTCGGCCACCGCGTTCGGAAACCCCGTCGCCATTCGCCAGAAGCGCGACGGGGTCGACGAATATTACGAAGGGTACGCCCAGCGGATCGAATACGACGGATCCAAGGACCTGGTCGAGCTCTTCGACAACGCGCTCCTGAAGCGCGGCCAGGACGAGATACGCAGCAATTACGTCTCGTACAACGTCGCGGCCGAACTGTTCAAGGCCGAAGGGCGTGCCGGGACGACCCCGGACCCCACCGGGCCCGGCGCACGCGTTCGCGGCATGTTCCAGCCGAAATCCGACCTGACGCTGCCGGGCAAGGGCAAGGACGCGGCGAAGGAACCCGCCAAGGGTGCCGGCAAGGCTGCGCCACCGGCAGCGCCCGAGCCCCCGGTCACGCTGAAGCCGGCGGGCGACCTCGCACCGCCGACCGCCAAGTGAACGCGGAAGCCCTGGCCGTCGCGCCGCGCCCGACGAGCCATCTTTCGGTCGCGCAGCTCGAGAAGCGCTACAAGGCGCGCACCGTCGTGCATGACGTGTCGCTCGAAGTCGCGAGCGGCGAGGTCGTGGGCCTGCTCGGTCCGAACGGTGCCGGCAAGACCACCTGCTTCTACATGATCGTCGGGCTGGTCGCCGCGGACGGCGGCCGGATCGAGCTCGACGGGCGCAATCTGTCGCGACTGCCGATCCACACCCGCGCCCGGCTCGGGCTCTCGTACCTGCCGCAGGAAGCGTCGATCTTTCGCAAGCTGACGGTCGCCGAGAACATCCGCGCCATCCTCGAACTGCAGGACCTCGATTCCGATGCGCTCGCCAATCGCCTCGACGCGCTGCTCGACGACCTCTCGATCTCCCATCTCGCCAACGCCGCGGCGTTGTCCCTTTCGGGCGGCGAACGCCGTCGCGTCGAGATCGCGCGCGCGCTCGCGACCCGGCCGCGCTTCATCCTCCTCGACGAGCCGTTCGCCGGCGTCGACCCGATCGCCGTCCTCGACATCCAGAAGATCATCGGCTTCCTGAAGCAGCGCGACATCGGGATCCTCATCACCGACCACAACGTGCGGGAGACGCTCGGCATCTGCGACCGGGCGTATATCATCAACGAGGGCCGGGTGCTGGCTTCCGGCGCGCCGGGCGAGATTGTTTATAATGAAGCAGTAAGGAAGGTTTACCTCGGAGAGCATTTCCGGCTCTGAGGCAAAGCATGTTCCGTAACGCATGAAACAAACCCTCCAGCTCAAGCTCAGCCAGCACCTCACACTCACGCCCCAGCTGCAGCAGTCGATCCGGCTGCTGCAGCTGTCCACGGTCGAGTTGAACGCCGAGGTCGAGCGGATGCTGCAGGAGAACCCGCTGCTCGAGAAGGCCGAAGGCGACGACGAGCCGCCGCCTACGGCAGCGCAGGTCGCCAACGCCGCCGCATCGGCGACCGAGGCGACGCCGACGCACGACGACGATCGCGCCGGCGGCAAGGAAGCGGGCGAGGAGGCGCGGACCACCCCGGAGCCGGCCGACCGCCCCGATTTCGAGGACTATTCCGGCGGCGAGTCGGACTGGGGCGGCGGCGCCTCGTCGGATGACGACGACGAGGGCTTCTACCCGCAGCAGGTCGCCACCAGCACGCTGCGCGACCACCTGCTCTCCCAGCTCGCCGTGCTCAACCTGCCGCAGCGCGACCGCGGGCTGGTCGCCGCGCTGATCGACGCGCTGGACGAGGACGGCTACCTGCACACCTCGCTCGAGGAGCTGGCGGAGATGTTCCCGGAGGAGCTCGCCATCGATCCGGACGAGCTCACCCTCGCGCTGTGCTACCTGCAGAGCTTCGAGCCGGCGGGCATCGGCGCCCGCGACGCCGCCGAATGCCTGGCGCTGCAGCTCAAAGCGCTGCCGGAGTCCACCCCCTGCCGCGCCGAGGCGCTGACGGTGGTCACCGAGCACCTGCCGCTGCTCGCCGCGCGCGATTTCACCAAGTTGAAGCGCCTGCTGCACACCGACGACGCCGGGGTGCGGGCGATGCGCGCGCTGGTCACGAGCCTGAGCCCCCGGCCCGGCGCTGCGTTCGCCAAGTCCGAGGCGAACTTCGTCATCCCCGACGTCATCGTGAAGAAGGTGCGCGGGAAGTGGGTGGCCGCGTTGAACGAGTCGGCGATGCCCAAGCTCCGGCTGAACCGCATCTACGCCGACATCCTGACCCGCAACCGCGACTCGTCGAACCAGCAGCTGACCGCGCAGCTGCAGGAGGCGAAGTGGCTGATCCGCAACGTCCAGCAGCGCTTCGAGACCATCCTGCGGGTGTCGCAGGCGATCGTCGAGCGCCAGCGCCGCTTCTTCGAGCACGGCGACGTCGCCATGCGGCCGATGGTGCTGCGCGAGATCGCCACGATGCTGAACCTGCACGAATCGACGATCTCGCGGGTGACGACGCAGAAGTTCATGCTGACCACCCGCGGCACCTACGAGCTCAAGTATTTCTTCGGCAGCCACGTCGCCACCGACACCGGCGGCGCGGCGTCGGCCACGGCGATCCGCGCGCTGATCAAGCAGCTGATCGGCGCCGAGGACGTGAAGACACCGCTGACCGACAGCAAGATCGCGAATCTCCTCGGCGAGCAAGGCATCATCGTGGCCCGCCGCACGGTCGCCAAGTACCGGGAGGCGTTGCAGATACCTCCCGTCAACCTGCGCAAGGCCCCGTGACACTCCGCCTTGACGCACAACGAGGAGCGCTCGATGAACCTTAACCTCACCGGCCAGCACCTGGAGATCACGCCCGCGATCCGCGACTACGTCATCGCCAAACTCGATCGCGTGACGCGTCACTTCGACCATGTGATCGACGTCAACGTCGTGATGTCGGTGGACAAGCTGCGGCACAAGGTCGAGGTCAACCTGCACACGCGCGGCAAGGACATCCACGTCGAGGCCATCGAGCCCGACATGTACGCGGCAATCGACGCGCTGGCCGACAAACTCGACCGCCAGGTCCTTAAGCACAAGGAGCGGCGCTCCCTGCGCCGGCACGAGGGCGCCGCGATCAAGCGCAATGCCGCGGCGACCGAAGCGCCTGCGGCGGCCCCGGGCGGCCCGGGCACCCCGGACGGGGCATCCGACTAGGTAACCTGGCGTATACTCAGCGAGGCGTTCGCGCCGGCGGGCCGGGAGGTCCGCCGGTTTGCTTTTGCGGCCCGGTCACGACCGTTGCGAACACCAGCGTCACGATCCATTCTTCGCTTCCAATGAGCCAGATCGCCGAGTTGTTGCCGGCCGGGAATATCCTGCTCGACCTCGACGCGGGGTCCAAGACGCGCCTGTTCGAAGCAGTCGGCGCCCTCGTCGAGGCAAATCACGGCCTGTCGCGAAAGGTTGTAGTCGACAGCCTGCTCGCTCGGGAAAAGCTCGGCTCGACCGGGCTCGGCCAGGGAGTCGCCATTCCCCACGGGCGCATCCGGGGCCTCACGCAGGCGCAGGGAGCATTCGTGCGCCTCAAGTCCCCGATCCCGTTCGACGCCCCGGACGGCAAACCCGTCGCACAGGTCTTTGTCTTGCTGGTACCCGAGCAGGCGACCGAGAAGCACCTGCAGCTCCTGTCCGAGCTCGCCCAGATGTTCTCCGAGACCCGCTTTCGGGAAAGTCTGGCCGAGCCGACCGATGCCGCCGGCATGCATGCAAAGTTCGAGCGGTGGGAGCCAGCCGCATGAACCGGCGGCCGCGTGCCGTGGCCGCGGCACATTGGCGAGCGCTTGCGACCAGGCGGAAGCCATGAGCAGCGAGACCGGCATGATGCGACAGGTCAGCGTCGAAAGGATATTTGCCGAGAATCAGGCGCGGCTGGGTCTGCACTGGGTCGCCGGCATGCAGGGCGGGAACCGGGTCCTGACGGGCGAAGCCGCCTTGCGGCCGACCATCGGCCAGGTCGGCCACCTGAATTACATCCACCCGTTCCGGATCCAGATTCTCGGCGCGGCCGAACTGGCTTACCTGCGCGGGCTGTCGAACGCCGAGCTCGAGATCTCGATCGACCGCCTGTTCACGACCGAACTTGTTGCAATCGTGGTCGCCAACGGCGAAGAGGTGCCTCCGCATCTCGCCGAGAAGTGCAACACCCACCACATCGCGCTCTTCACGTCGGTCCAGCCGTCGCCCCATCTGGTCGAGGTCTTCCGGTTGTTTCTCTCGCGCGTGCTCGCCGAGTCCACGACGCTGCACGGCGTATTCCTGGATGTCCTCGAGATGGGCGTGCTCGTGACCGGCGCGTCGGCGATCGGCAAGAGCGAGCTCGCGCTCGAACTGATCTCGCGCGGCAACGGCCTCATCGCCGACGACATCGTCGAGTTCTACCGGATTTCGCCGGACACGCTCGAGGGCCGCTGCCCCGCGGTGCTCCGCGACTTCCTCGAAGTGCGCGGCATCGGCATCCTCAACATCCGCACCATCTTCGGCGAAACCGCCGTGCGCCCGCGCAAGCTGCTCAAGCTGATGGTGCATCTCGAAGACCACAGCAACGAGGCCTTCTCCGAGCTCGACCGCCTGCAGGTGAACGCGACCTACCAGGAGATCCTCGGGGTTCCCGTGCGCAAGGTGACGATCCCGGTCGCCGCCGGCCGCAACCTCGCCGTGCTGGTGGAAGCCGCGGTCCGCAATTTCGTGCTGAACCAGCGCGGCATCGACAGCACGAAGGAATTCATCGAAAGGCAGACCAAGCTCATGGAGGACGGAGGCTAGGAGCCTGTCTGCCGCGTTCGCACATGTGATCTATCGACGGACACGCTCCAAGTGGACCTCCTGCTGATCGGCGGTGTCTCCGGCTCCGGAAAGAGCGTCGCGCTCGCGGCGCTGGAGGACTCGGGCTACTACGCGGTCAACAACCTGCCGTTGCCGCTCGTCGCCGAGACCGCCCGCTACCTGGCCGCGGCGGGACGCGACCGCGTCGCGATCGCGCTCGACGTCAAGACCGCGCCCGGACTCGCCGACCTTCCGGAGACGCTGGCGCGCCTGCGGGCCGCCGGCTGGAGCGTGCGCTTCCTCTACCTGGACGCGAAGACCGAAACGCTGGTCAAGCGCTTTTCCGAGACACGCCGCCGCCATCCCTTCTCGAGCGACACAAGGACGCTGACCGAGGCGATCGACTTCGAGCGTTCGCTGCTGGCCGAAGTGCGCCCGCTGGGTTTTGCGTTCGACACGAGCGAGCTCCCCTCGGCGGCACTGCGCTCCTGGATCAAGGACTTCATCAGCGTCGACGCGTCGAAACTCACGCTGCTCCTCGAGTCGTTCGGCTTCAAGCACGGGGTGCCGCTCGACGCCGATCTCGTGTTCGACGTACGCTGCCTGCCGAATCCGCATTACGAATCGGCGTTGCAACCGCTCACCGGCCGTGACCTGCCGGTCGTCGCGTTCCTGGAGAAGCTGCCCGAAGTCGAGCGGATGTACGGCGACATCTATCATTTCGTCGCGAGCTGGCTGCCCGACTACGCGCGCGACAATCGCAACTACCTGACGGTCGCGATCGGCTGCACGGGCGGACGGCACCGGTCGGTGTACTTTGTCGAGCGACTCGCCCGCGCGTTCTCACCGCGGTATCAGGTACTCACCCGGCACAGGGAACTCGGTTGATCGCTCCGCGCACCGTCACCCTCGCATTCACGGGAGCCTCCGGCCTGCCCTACGGACTTCGCCTGCTCGAGTGCCTGCTCGCCGCGGAGCGCCGGGTCTACCTGCTCTACTCGCCGGCGGCGCAGATCGTGGCGAAGCAGGAATCGGATCTGACGCTCCCCTCGCAGCCGCGCGAGGCGACGCGCTTCTTCGCGGAACGCCACGGCGCGCGCGAGGGTCAGCTCACCGTCTTCGGCCGCGAAGACTGGCTCGCGCCGGTCGCCTCCGGGTCGAACCCCGCCGACGCGATGGCGATCTGCCCGTGCAGCATGGGTACGCTCGGGGCGATCGCCGGCGGCCTCGCCGACAACCTGATCGAGCGCGCCGCCGACGTGATGCTCAAGGAGCGCCGTCCGCTCGTGCTCGTCCCGCGGGAGACGCCACTGTCGGCGATCCACCTCGAGAACATGCTGAAACTCGTGCGCGCCGGCGCTGTCATCGTGCCGCCGGCGCCGGGCTTCTACGACCGCCCGCAGTCGGTTGCGGACCTCGTCGACTTCGTCGTCGCCCGCGTGCTCGACCAGCTCGGCGTCCCGCACGCGCTCGGCCCGCGCTGGGGGGAAGACCGCGGCGCCCCCCAGCCGGGACCGGGGACGCAACGAACCTGATGCTCCCGTTTCTGCGCGGGGCGTCCGACCGCCGGCCCGTGCGCGTACCGCTGTTTCCGCTCAACGCCGTGCTGTTTCCGGGCGGCCGCCTTCCGCTCCGGATCTTCGAGCAGCGCTACATCGAGATGGCGAAGGCGTGCCTGCGCGACGAGCTGCCTTTCGGTGTCTGTCTGATCACCCAGGGGGACGAAGTCGCGAAGCCCGATGCGCGCGACGCGAAGCCGGCGTTCGTGACCATCGGGACGTTGGCCACGATCCGGACGTGGGACATGCCCGAGCTCGGAATCCTGCACGTGACAGCCCACGGCGGAGCGCGTTTCCTCGTGCAGTCGCACACGATGCTGGCGAATGGATTGATCGTCGCCGAGGCCGTGCCGGTTGCGCCCGAGCCGTCCGTCGCGTCCGGCGACGCGCACCGACCGCTCGCGCAGCTGCTGGAGCTTCTGATGGCCCGCATCGGGCCGCAGCATTTTCCGGAAGAGCGCTCGTTCGACGACGCCTCGTGGGTCGGCTACCGGCTGGCGGAGCTCCTGCCTCTGCCGCTCTCGATCAAGCAGAAGATGCTCGAGGTCAACGACGCCGAGGTGCGGCTGGTGGTGCTGCAGAGATTCCTCGAGCGGCACGGCCTGCTCTAGCCGCACCGGGGCGGACGGCTATAATTAACGGTTGTCCTTTCCCGAACCGACCGGAGCGACCATGGCTGGCCACAGCAAATGGGCGAACATCAAGCACAAGAAGGCCGCCACCGACGCCAAGCGGGGCAAGATCTTCACGCGCCTCATCCGGGAGATCACCGTCGCCGCCCGGCTTTCCGGCGGCGACCCGTCGATGAACCCGCGCCTGCGCCTCGCCGTCGACAAGGCGATGGACCAGAACATGCCGAAGGACACGATCGAGCGCGCGATAAAGCGCGGCTCGGGTGAGCTCGAGGGCGTCAATTACGAAGAGATCCGCTACGAGGGTTATGGAATCAACGGCGCCGCGGTAATCGTCGACTGCATGACCGACAACCGGACACGGACCGTCGCCGATGTCCGGCATGCGTTCTCGAAGCACGGCGGCAACCTCGGTACGGACGGCTCGGTGGCGTTCCTGTTCAAGCATTGCGGCCAGCTCGTTTTCGCGCCCGGGACCGACGAGAACAAGCTGATGGAGGCGGCGCTCGAAGCCGGCGCCGACGACATCGTCACCAGCGACGACGGCAGCATCGAGGTGATCACGGGGCCGTACGATTTCGTCGCCGTGAAGGACGCCCTGGCGAAGTCCGGTTTCCGGCCGGAATTCGCCGAGGTGACGATGAAGCCGTCGACGGAAGTCGAGATGGCCGCGGAGGACGCGGCGAGAATGCAGAAGCTTCTCGACGCGATCGAGTCGCTCGACGACGTGCAGGAGGTCTACACCAACGCGGTCCTCGACGAGTAGGCGCTTGCCGGCCACCCTCACGGCTCCGCCGCGACGCATCCTGGGCATCGACCCCGGGCTGAGGGCGACCGGATTTGGCGTCATCTCGGTCGCCGGCAACGCGTTGAGCTACGTGACCTGCGGATGCATCCGCAGCGGCGACGGCGAGCTTCCTGCCCGGCTCAAGGTGATTCTCGACGACCTCCGCGAAGTCATCGACCGGCACCAGCCCACCGAGGTCGCGATCGAGAAGGTCTTCGTCAACGTCAATCCGCAATCGACGCTGCTGCTGGGGCAGGCTCGCGGCGCCGCGATTTCGGCGGCAGTGCTTGCCGATCTGCCGGTCGCCGAATACACGGCTTTGCAGGTGAAACAGGCGGTCGTCGGCCACGGCAAGGCGGCGAAGGAACAAGTGCAGGAGATGGTCCGGCGGCTGCTCAGGCTCCCGGGCGCGCCGCTGCCCGACGCCGCCGACGCCCTTGCGTGCGCGATCGCCCATGCGCACGCCGCGCAGGGGCTCTCGGGCGTTCGTACGGCCGGCTTCCGCGTCCGCCGCGGACGGATCGTCTGATGGTCACGCAGCGTCCGCTTCGCCGCCCGGGCGCGGTGATTTTCGACATGGATGGATTGATGCTCGATACGGAACCGCTCGCCACGCGGGCGTGGGGCGAAGCAGCGGCGGCATTGGGCGTCGAGTTCGACATGGCACTGGCGCTCTCCATGGTCGGACGCAATTTCGGCGACTGCACGGCAATGGTTCGCGCGCACTACAGCGTCGAGTATCCGGTCGACGCGCTGCTCGGCAGCTGGCACGCGACCTACGACGGGATCGTCGAGCGCGAGGGGCTGACGCTGAAACCGGGCGTCAACGAATTGCTCGACTGGCTCGACGCGCATGCGATCCGGCGCGCGGTGGCGACGTCGACGCGCCGCGACCGCGCACGCACGAAGCTCGCGAGGACTGCGCTCCTGCCACGGTTCCAGCACGTCGTCGGCGGCGACGAGGTCGCGCGCGGCAAACCCGCGCCCGACATCTACGCCGAGGCCGCGCGGCGCCTCGGTGCGGACGCGGCCGATTGCCTCGTGCTCGAAGACTCCGAGCCCGGCGTCCGCGGAGCGCTTGCCGCAGGGATGACGCCGATCATGGTACCGGACCTGCTCCCCCCGTCGGCGGGCCTGCTCGCGACCGACCTGCTGGTGCTGCCGACGCTGCATGCCGTGCGTCAGCATCTGGCGGCGCTGCCGATGTGACGTGTCGGGCGCGGCACGTTCCGCGCGCAGCGCCAGCGATCCGACCGAAGCGGGACCCGCAGCGGACATTGCGCGCATGCGATAATCCGGCGAAGCGCACGCCCCCCATGATCGGTCGCCTCACCGGAATCCTCGTCGAGAAGAACCCGCCGCAGCTCCTGCTCGACGTGCAGGGCGTTGCGTACGAGGTCGACGTGCCGATGAGCACGTTCTACAACCTGCCCGCCACCGGGGAACGCGTTGCGTTGTTCACGCATCTCGTGGTCCGCGAAGACGCTCACCTGCTTTTCGGCTTCGGCTCCGAGCACGAACGCCGCGCGTTCCGGCAACTCCTGAAGATCAGCGGTGTCGGCGCGCGGACCGCTCTGTCCGTGCTCTCCGGACTGTCCGTTGCCGAGCTTGCGCACGCGGTGACCACCCAGGACGCCGGCCGGCTCACGAAGATCCCCGGCATCGGCAAGAAGACTGCCGAGCGACTGCTGCTCGAACTGAAGGACAAGCTCGGTGTCGACGTCACCTCGACGGTCGGCATCCATCGGCCGGCGCCGGCGACCTCCGATGTCCTCAATGCCCTGCTGTCGCTCGGCTACAGCGACAAGGAGGCGGTCGCCACGGTGAAGAAGCTGCCGGATGGCCTGTCGGTGGGCGATGGCATTCGCCAGGCACTCAAGCTGCTGGCGAAGGTCTGAAGTGAACGGGCACTGAGGCCAGATGTCGACGGCGCGCCAGGGAATACTCCCGAAGTTGAAGATGCCGCCTGCGCTCTTTCGGCGCGGCATCAACCTGTGGCCGCCTTTCGTCGGCGCCGGCGTTCGCGTCACTCGCGTGTCCGACGACTACCGCGAGATCGACGTGACGCTGAAGCTCCGCCTGTTCAACCGCAACTACTTCGGCACGCAGTTCGGCGGATCGCTGTTCGCGATGGCCGACCCGTTTTTCGCGCTGATGATGCTGCAGAACCTCGGCGCCGGCTATGTGGTCTGGGACAAGGCCGCGTCCATCCGCTACCGGAAGCCCGGTCGCAGCGATGTGTTCGCGCGCTTTCGCTTGAGCGTCGCGGCGATCGGCCGCGCGCGCAGGGCGACGGCGAATGGCGCCAGGCACGAGCCGACGTTCCGCGTGAACATCGTCGATTGCGACGACGACGTCGTGGCCGAAGTGGAAAAGACGCTGTTCATCCGGCGGCATGCGCCAATCCCGCCCGCAAGCCGGGCGGCCAAGGGCGCATCCCGAAGCCGGGTCGCGAAGGCATAATCGCCCGATGACGATCGAGAACGACCAGCTCAATCGCCTGGTGACCGGCAAGGTGGCCGGGACGCAGGAGGAGGTCGTCGAGCGCGCGCTGCGCCCGCGGATGCTCGACGAGTACGTCGGGCAGGAAAAGATCCGCGGCCAGCTCTCGATCTTCATCGAGGCGGCGCGCAAGCGTCAGGAGTCGCTCGACCACGTGCTGCTGTTCGGCCCCCCGGGCCTGGGCAAGACGACGCTGTCGCACATCATCGCCCACGAGCTCGGCGTCAACCTGCGCCAGACATCGGGTCCGGTACTCGAGCGTGCCGGAGACCTCGCGGCGCTGCTGACCAACCTCGAACCGCACGATGTGCTGTTCATCGACGAGATTCACCGGCTCTCGCCGGTCGTCGAGGAAATCCTCTACCCGGCGCTCGAGGACTTCCAGATCGACATCATGATCGGCGAGGGCCCGGCCGCGCGCAGCGTGAAGCTGGACCTGCCGCCGTTCACGCTGGTCGGTGCCACGACACGCGCGGGAATGCTGACGAATCCGCTGCGCGACCGTTTCGGCATCGTCGCGCGCCTCGAATTCTATTCCCCGGCGGAGCTGACGAGGATCGTCACCCGCTCGGCCGACCTGTTGAAGATCGCGATCGATCCCGAAGGCGCGCTGGAGCTCGCGCGACGCGCGCGCGGCACGCCGCGGATCGCCAACCGGCTGCTGCGGCGCGTGCGGGACTTCGCCGAGGTGCGCGCCGGCGGGTCGATCACCCGCGCCGTGGCCGACGACGCCCTGGCGATGCTCGACGTCGACGTCATGGGTCTCGACGTGATGGATCGGAAGCTGCTGCGTACCGTTCTCGACAAGTTTGCGGGCGGGCCGGTCGGCGTGGAAAATCTGGCCGCTGCGATCGGCGAGGAACGCGACACGATCGAGGACGTGCTCGAGCCGTTCCTGATCCAGCAGGGGTTTCTGCAGCGCACGTCCCGCGGCCGGATGGCCACCGCCCTCTCGTATCGGCACTTCGGGCTCGCCCCGCCGGTGGCAGGCGCCGCGGCCGACCTCTTTCCCGAGGGAAGGCCGGATTGAGTCCCACGCGAATGACCGGCGATACCTTTTGCTTCCCGGTCCGCGTCTATTACGAGGACACCGACGCCGCGGGCATCGTCTACTACGCGAACTATCTCAGGTACATGGAACGCGCGCGCACGGAGTGGCTGTCGTCGCTGGGCTTCGACCTCGCGGACGTCGAGCGCGTGCTGGGCATCGTCTTCGTCGTCCACCGCGTCGAAATCGATTTTCGCCTTCCGGCGCGCCTCGGCGAGCGCCTCGACGCGACGCTGACGCTCCTCGAACTGCACCGGGCGCGAATGGTCGTGCTGCAGGATGTTCGGCGCGAAACCCAGACGCTGACGCACGCGCGGGTCACGCTTGCCTGCCTGAATCGCGCGAGCTGGCGACCCGCGCGGATTCCGGCCGACCTCCACGCACGACTGGAGAATCTCATTTGAACGTGCACACCGATCTGTCGTTCGTCACACTCGTCTCGCAGGCATCGTTCGTCGTGCAGGCGATCCTGCTGCTGCTCGTCGCACTGTCCGTGTGGTCGTGGTGGCAGATATTCCTCAAGTTGTTCCAGCTGAAGCGAACTGCGAGGGACACCGACGCGTTCGAGAACGAGTTCTGGAAAGGCGGCGACCTGAACGCCCTCTACCAGAGCGCCAGTCAGTCGCGAACCGGCAGTGGACTCGAGCACATCTTCACCGCGGGCTTCCGCGAATATTCGAAGCACAGGAAGCAGGGCAGCGTCGCCGCGGTCACGATGGACAGCGCGCGGCGCGCGATGCGCGCCACCTACCAGCGCGAAATCGACGCCCTCGATGCCCACCTTTCGGGTCTTGCGACGGTCGGCTCCGTCTCGCCCTACATCGGACTGTTCGGCACCGTGTGGGGCATCATGAACGCGTTTCGCGGCCTTGCGAACGTAAGCCAGGCCACGCTGGCGCAGGTCGCCCCCGGCATCGCGGAGGCCCTCATCGCCACGGCGATCGGCCTCTTCGCTGCGATCCCCGCGGTCGTCGCATACAACCGCTACACGCACGACGTCGACCGCCTGTCGGTCCGCTTCGAGACCTTCATCGAGGAGTTCTCGAACATCCTGCAGCGGCAGGGGTGAGATGGGCGACCCCCACGCCCACGTCGTTCGCGGCTCCCGGGAGGGGCACTGAGATGCGCCGCTCGCGCAAGGCCATCAACCAGATCAACGTCGTGCCCTACATCGACGTCATGCTGGTGCTGCTCGTGATCTTCATGGTCACCGCACCGCTCGTCAATCCGGGCGAAATCGAACTGCCATCGATCGGCAGCAAGCTGACCGTGCCGGCAGCGCCCATGGAAGTGACGCTGCGCACCGACGGTACGCTATGGCTCGCGGACAAACAGGCGGCGACGCCCGCGATCCGGGTTTCCCCCGACGAGCTGATCCAGCGTGTCCGGCAGAAGCAGACGCGGATCCCCGACCAGCCGGTCGTGATCGCCGCCGACCGGAACGCGCGTTACGAGGACGTGCTCGGCGTGCTCGACAGGTTGCAGCGCGGCGGCGCGAAGAAGGTCGGGTTGCTGGCGCGTCCGCCGAGCCAGTAACGCGAATCGATGACCAGGGACCGCCCGCGGAAGCCCAGGCGCACGTCGGGCCAGTGGCTGGCGCTGGCACTGGCGATCGCCGTGCATGTCGCGTTCATCGCGGTGCTCGTCTTTTCGTTGCGCTGGCAGAATCGCCAGCCCGAGCCCGTGATGGCCGAGCTGTACGCGCCACCGCCGAAGACGCCGGTCGTCGAGCAGGCGGTTCCCGAACCGGCGCCCCAACCGCAGCCGAGACCGGAGCCGACGCCTCCGCCACCGCCACCGCCGAAACCAGCGCCCGAAACGACGCGCGAACCGCCGCCCCCGAAGGTCGCGCCCAAGCCCGTACCCAGCGCGGAAAAGCCCGACACGCGCGCCGCCGACATCGCCCAGAAGGCAAAAGCCGAGGACGAGCGGAAGAAGCGGGAACTGGCCGCCAGGGAAAAGAAGGAGCGCGAGAAAAAGGAGGCGGAACAGCGCGAGGCGGAGAAGAAGAAACTCGATGAGCAACGGCGATTGACCGAGGCGCGGGAGCGGCAGAAGCGCGAAGCCGAGACGCTCGAGCGACAGAAACGCGAGTCCGACGCGCTCACGGCCCAGGCGGAGCGCGAGCAGGCGGCCCGCGCAGCGCAACAGAAGGCGGACGCCGAGACGGCGGCCCGCAATCGCGCCGAAGCGGACTACATCCGTCGCATCCAGGCCAAAGTCAAAGGCAACGTGGTCCTTCCACCCGACATGCCCGGCAACCCCGAAGCGATCTTCGACGTCATTCAGCTGCCGACCGGCGAGATCATCGACGCGGTCCTGCGGAAGTCAAGCGGCGTACGCGCCTACGACGACGCGGTGCAGCGCGCGATCGTGAAGTCCTCCCCGCTGCCGCGGCCCGAACGGCCGGATCTCTTCCAACGGACCCTGACGCTGAAGTTCCGCCCACAGGATTGACCGATTCTGTGCGTGGCGGGAGGATTGGCTCCGGGCATCCCCCGATGCGCGTCGGCGCGTGCCGACGTATCGATGGCCAGGACCGCGGTTGTCAGGGCTCCGTCGGCTTCTTGTCGACGATCTGGAAGGCCGCCCAGCTCCACTCGGCGCGCTGCTCGACCAGATGGCGGAGGGCGATCGTGTAGACCGAACGGCCCGTCGTCAGGATGACGTTGCGTCCATCGGCGTACTCGGACGTGGGCACGATCAAGGTCTTCACCGTCAGTGGCTTCTCCAGTCGCGACGGCGGCGGCAGATAGAGCGCGTCGAAGCGCGCCCCCACTGTCGATACCTCGACGCCATTGACGACGATCCCCATATCGTCCTTCGCCACGCGCTTCGCATAGAGCGTGACCGGGACGATCCGGTCCGCGATGATCGAAACACCGGCTTCGACCTCATCGTTCGAAACCTTGTTCAGACGGCGCACCGCGCCCAGCACCCAGTCGGCGGCGTCGGACTGGCGCACGGCGACGAGCGCGCCCAGTACCAGGCTCTGACCGATGCCGCCCGATGCCGCGATGCGCAACCCGGCAACGCTGCGATCCTTCACCTGCCACGCCGGATCGCTGAATGCGGAAATCGACGCCATGAGCGTATCGTGTTCGTCGACGAGGCGACGCCGGACACGCGGGCCGTCAGCGACCGAAAACACCTCGATTTCTTCGGCCCCGGCGTCCGCATCGTTGGCCGGCTCGGCGGCCTGTTTGGGGGCGAGCTCGACGCAGATCCGCGCGAGACCGACGCGCACCTTCGCCGCGACCGTGACCGGCATGCGCGGGGATCGGCGCAGGTCGCTGTGCAGATTGGGCGCCACGACCGGGCGCACCCTTTCGAGGATGGCGACGCGCTGACGGTTCACCGCTGCGGTGACGCCGGCTTCGCCGATCTCGGCCTGGCGAAGCGCGTGGATCGCCCGCTCGAGCTGGTCGGCGAGCGGCGTCGTGTCGAGATAACGGATCATCGTGCCGGATTCGCCTCCGGTGCGTCGCAGGAGTCCTCGCTTGCTCGTGAGGTCGACATAGAAGCCTTCCGGCGATGCCGGTATGGTCTCGAGCTCGACCTTGCGGCCCCAGGCGCGAAGTTGTGCGCTCGCCCAATCGAGCTCGCCCGGAGAAAGGTTGCCGGTATTGAGCTGGTGGATCAGAAGGACGTACGTGTACTCCTGCCCGGGAGTCCACTGCATCGCGCCCGCTCCCGCGCTCGGGAGCGACACCGCCACATGTGCGACGCCCAGTTCGACTGCGCGCACGTAAAGCTGGTGGAGACTCATCCACCGTGCCGGGATCCAGCGCTCGTGGTGGAAAACGCGCAGCTTGGCATCCGTGCCGTGGTAATGAAGGAGGCGCGCGAAGAGCTGCGGGATCACCGCCTTCCAACGCGGGTTCGCCGACTCGCCCAGGGCGCGCTCCAGCGCGGTCTGGTACGCATAGACAAACCCCTGGCTCAATTCCTGCGCCGCCTGCCAGCCGCGATCGGCGAGTCGCTGGGAACGATCGATGTTCTCCACGTACTGCTTGATCAGCTGGCGCCGGTCAGCGCCCAGCGCCGTGTCGAGGAACTGGATCGCCGTGACCCGGTTGAGGTCGACGGGCCGGCGTGCCTGCCGCATGCCGTCGAACGCCTGCATCACGTGATGCTGCCGGGCGATGACGTCCGACGTCGGCAAATGCCGAAGCCAGGACGACGCCGACTTCGGCGTCAGCAGCGGATCGGCATCGTCCTTGGCCTGGGGGGTCAGGAATTGAAACATGGTCTACCGCATGCCCTTTTCGACGACCCTGATACTCGCGAACCTGCGCGCCACACCGGCCTCGACGCATGAATCGCTGGTCACACGTCCCCAGCCCGAAAATCGGGATGTCAGAAGCTCTTCCGCCGTGTCCATTTATAGCCCAATTGCGACAGTGGCGCAAAAACTCGACGGGTGTCGGTTACAATTCGGGCCGCGCGCCATGCGGTGAGGAGAACGCCCGTTGGCTTTGCCGTCACCCGTTCGCGTCAAGTCTTCTGCACGAGGATTCGTCATGCCATTCCCATCACGCCCCTCGCCCCTGCTCGACCCTGCGCCATCTGGCTTGCGCGGGATCTTGTGCATTGCCGCCGTCGTCGCCTTTTCCGGTCCTGCGGTCGGCCAGACCACGACAATGCCGCCGGCGGGAGTCTCGACACAGTCGTCCACTACAGTCAGCAAATTCGGTGCCAAAGTGACAGAACTCCAGATCGTCGACCAGAAGCAGGGGAACGGCGCCGAGGCGGTTGCCGGAAAAGTCGTGGTTGTCCACTACACAGGATGGCTCTACGACCCGACAGCGACCGACGGTCACGGCGCGAAGTTCGACAGCTCGCTCGATCGCGGCGCGCCCTTCGACTTCCCGCTCGGCTCGGGGAAAGTGATCAAGGGTTGGGACGAAGGGGTCGTGGGTATGAAGATTGGCGGCAAGCGCACGCTCGTCATACCCCCCCAAAAGGCCTATGGCGAGCGCGGTGCCGGCCGTGTCATACCGCCCAATGCCACGCTCCTGTTCGACGTCGAGCTCCTCGACGTCAAGAGCTGACGGACACGTCGCGGCGGCCCGCGGCGAGGGACTCTCACCAGTACGTTTCGACCGTCACGTGCCCCGGTTCGCGGCGGCGGTGCCGCCGCATGCCGCGGGCTTCCAGCGCCTTCTGGGTATCGTCGACCATCGCCGGATTGCCGCAGAGCATCGCATGCGAGTTCTCGGCGGCCAGCACCAGTCCGGCACGCGACTCGAGCCGTCCGTCGCGGATGGCGTCCGGGATTCGTCCGGCGAGGGCCCCCGGATGCGCTTCGCGGCTCACCATCGGAATGTAGACGAAAGCGCCCGGATGCGCGCCGGCGATGCCGGTGATCACGTCGCCATAGGTCAGTTCGTTTGCGTGGCGCACGGCGTGGACGAGCACGATACGCCCGAATTTCGCCCACGACTCCGCCGTCCGCAGGATCGAAAGAAACGGACCGAGCCCCGTCCCGGTGGACAGACACCAGAGCACCTCGGCGTCGGGCACCTCGCCCATCGAAAAGAAACCGTTCGCACTGCGCAGCAGCCAGACCGCATCGCCCGGAGCAAGCGCCGCTAGGCGTGTGGACAGCGGCCCTTCGGAGACCGTGACGAAATAGAACTCGTGCGGCTGGGTGCCGGGAGGGTTCACGAAGGAATAGGGCCGGCCGAGCATCTCCTCCTTCGATCCCGGCGCCGCGGGCAGCGCGAGACGCCCGAACTGTCCCGCGACGAACCTGACCTCGGGCGCCGCGACCTGCAGCGAATGCAGGCGATCGGTCCAATGCCGATGACCGACCACGCTTCCTTGCACCCACTTGCTCATGCCGACCTTCCCGGGCAGGTAAAATTGCGATTATGCCTTCCAGAGCGACGGATTCCGTGGCAACCCTGCGGCGCCGGGGTTTCCGCGTCTATCTCCGCGCGCCGCTCGGCACGGACGCCCGTGCGTTCGTCGCCGCGGCGAAGGCAAGCCGCCGGCTGCATGGCGCCTGGGTGCATCCGCCTTCGACATCCGCGCGCTTCGCCGCGTTCGTGCGCCGCTACGGCCGGTTCGCGGGAGGCGATCCGCTTTCGGCGACGCACGTCGGCCTCCTGGTCTGCCGCTGCGAGGACGATGCGATCGTCGGCGTGTTCAACATCGGCGAGATCGTCCGCGGGCTGTTCCAGAGCGGCTACATCGGTTACTACGCGTTCGTACCGTATGCGGGCGCGGGCTACATGTCCGAGGGCCTCGAGCTCGTGCTTCGCTTCGCGTTCCGGGTGCTGAAGCTGCACCGCGTCGAGGCCAACGTGCAGCCGACGAACCGCAAATCGCTGGCCCTCGTCCGACGCGCCGGATTCGCTCGCGAGGGATTCTCGCGCCGCTACGTCAGGATCGCCGGACGCTGGCGGGACCATGTCCGCCTCGCGCTGCTGGTCGAAGACTGGCGCGCGCAGCGGAAGCGACGCCGATGAGCCAGCCGGCCCGTGCGGTTTGCGCTCTCCTTCTGGGCGCGATCGCGCTGTGTGCCTGCACGCCGGCGTTGATCATTGCGGGCGTGCCGAAGAAGGTCGTGGGCCACCTTCTTCCGCCCTACGAGTTGCATGAGGAGTGCGTCGAGCTCAAACCCGGCGATCGTCTCGAGTACACGTTCGAGAGCACCGAGCCGGTCGATTTCAACATCCACTTTCACGAGGGCAATGCGGTCGTGATGCCGGTGGTCCGCGAGAAGTCGCTCGCGGACGCCGGCGTGTACGCGCCGCCGGTTGCGCACCACTACTGTCTGATGTGGGAAGCGGGCGCAGCCGGCGCCGCGATCGACTACCAGGTGCGGCTGAGACCCGGCAGCTAGGCGCCGGCCGCAGGAACGGCTTTCGGGCAGGCGGCGGGTCCGGCAGCCCCCGGCAGGCGCTTAGAGATCGGTGTGAATGTAGGTTCGCCCGCTTTCCACGGGCCCGAGAACGAGCCTGTCGACGATCTGCGCCGCGACGTCCGCCGGATCCTTCAGCAGCCCGTTCTCCTTGAAGCCGCGGAAAAGGGCAACGCTCGGGAAAAGGGCCGGGTCGCGGCTGCGCATGTAGGCCTGCATTCCCGTCTCGAATATTCCGGGCCGAAGAGAGATGCACCGGAATTTCGGCGTGGTGTGCTCGGCTGCGATCGATCGGGTAAGCATTTCCAGCGCCGCCTTCGACATGCTGTATACAGCGCTCCCGGCGATTGCCGTCTGCGCCGCACCCGACGAAATGTTGATGATCCTGCGCTCGACTGCGTCGTCGGGGAAGGTCCGGCAAAATAGATCGGCCATCACAACCGGCGCCGCCGTGTTGGTGAGCAGCGCCGACTCGATCTCGGCGGCGTCCAGGTGGCCGACGGGACCCGTCGGCGAGGCAACCGCCGCGTTGTTGATGAGCGTGACCGACGTCGGCTTTCGCGCGGCCAGCGCCCGCAGCGCCGGCGTGACCGAGGCAGCCATCAATGCCGGCTGCGCAAGGTCGCACGCAGCGTGGTGGTAGAGCTTGCCGGCGAGCTTCGCGCTTGCGGTCCTGCCCACGCCGAGCACCGCAAACCCGCGTGCCAGCATTGCCATGGCGAGCGCTTCACCCAAGCCACGGGAGACGCCCGTGACGATCGCTGCATGCATGCATTCCTCCCCGATTATCGCGGGCCCCGTACCGCGTCTTGGGCACGCCGCATTGCCGGCGGCGACCCCTTCCGACCCCCGCCCGTGGTTTCAGCGTAGCACGAGGGGGCGGAACACCGCAGCGTCATCGAAGAGCCTCGCGCCGCGTTCCCCGCAATCCCAGCCGGGCAGCGCCGCGACAGGCAGCGGAAGCATGTCCGTGGGCGCGAACGTGGCGCCACGCCCGGCGAGCTCGGCGGCTGCCGCAGCGTCGAGCGCGGCCGCGAGCGCAGCGGGTTCCGCGGGCAGCGCAGCGGCGGAAAGCGGCAGCACCAGCACCTTGGCGGTGATCGCCGGAAACGGCGCGACGAGCTTCGCGAGGAGTCCATGCCCCATCGCCACGGCGCGCAACGACGCGACGACGTCGTGGCGCCGGTCCCAGAACGCATCGCGCCATCGGTGCGCCTTCCACAATCCGACGAGGCTCGCATCCGCACACGCGGCGAGCATCCCCGATTCGTCGAGCAGCGTCGCGGCGTCGCGGGACCGGTCGCGCCGGTTGCCGGAATCCGTGCGCGAGCCGGCGACGTGCATCGCGTTCAGTGCCGCCTTGGTCCGCGGAAACCCGAGCCAGGCAAGGGCGTTGCAGACATCGTGCAGGCTGTCCGGGCGGGTGACGATTTCGCCGTGCGTCGCGATCCGCCGCTCGTAGTCGAGCGCGGACAGTGCAGCCGCCGGCGCCGCCACGAATGACAGCGGCCGCCCGTCGGGGAGGGCCAACACAGCCTGGCGCGCCCAGCGATTCAGCTGGTCGAGGGCAGGGAGTGGTGAATCGGCCCGCGGCGCCCACCAGGATGCGAACGGCACGAACGCCGGATGCGTCGCGCCCCCGCGGCGATCGCGCGGCGCCGGCGCGGGGTCGGTGCTTCGCGGAATGCCTCCGGCCGCACACAGGAACGTGGGCGCCCCCGTCAATGCCGTCCCAGCGAAAGCACGATCATCACCACGATCACGACAGCGAGCACGAGCAACGCGACCTTCCAGGGACTCTTCGGATACTCGCCGCGGATCGCTCCGTTGACCCCGTTCATCGCGCACTGGAACACGCGCGCGCCATACGTGTACGAGAGGAGCCAGACGGGCGCGAGGATGTGCTTGAACGTCTGGCCAGAATAGTCGGCGCGCACGCTGAGGTTGCGGTACGTGTCGCCCCGGATCTGCTGCGCGCAGAGCGCCTGCAGTTTCGCGTCCATAGCGTCGCGCGCGCGCTGCGCCGCCGCGACGAGGTCGATCTGGTAGCGCTCGACGATCCAGCCGGCGACGTAACCCGCGTCGTAGGGCTTGAGCTCACCCGTTGGAAACGGCTCGATGCCGCGCAGGAGCTCGGGGTGTATGCCGATCGAGGCGCAGACCAGGTCGTCGTCGAAGAAATGCTGGACACGCCCGGCGGCCGGCTCCCAGCGAACGTGCTGCACCTGACGCGTCTGGGTGCGCCCGCCTTGCTCGTAGGTTTCCGTCGTGTAGTAGTAGTGCCCAGCTTCCGCGGTCCATTCCGCGTCCACGCGCGCATCGAATGTCCAGTAGGGCACGTAGATGCCGCGGACGGTATCCGTGAGCGCCTTCTTCGCGAGCGCCGAGGGCGCGAGCCACAGCTTGCCGTACCACGAGCGGATGCGATCGCGGGCTTCGGATTCGCCGACCTTGAACGGCAGCACGCTTTCGGGACGGAACGCGGGCTTCGTGTCCTCGTAGGGGATGAGCTGCGCCGAGCCGCAGAACTCGCAGTTCTGGGCCTGCCGCGCGGGATCGAGCACCGAAATCGCGTTGCAGCTCCGGCATTTCACCTGACGTTTGTCGGCGTGCCAGCCGCGCGCGTCATCGCCGATGCCACGTATCGCGGCGACGAGGTCGTGCTCGACGATCGCGCCGGCGGCATCCTGTTTCGCGGGCGATTCCGTGCCGCAGAACGGGCACACCAGACACTGCTTCGCCGCGTTCCAGGTGGCCTCCCCACCGCACGCAGGACACGCGAACTTCGACAGCGCGACGGTTTCGGCCACGTCGCTGCGCCCGTTCAGAGGATCGGGTCGGCGCTCATGCGCTCTCCCTGCACCGATTCGCCGAGGAGCCGATCACGCGTCGAGCGCAGGCAATCGCGCGACGACGCAACGTTCCGTTCTCGGCTTCGCCCGTCGCGCTCATGCCTTCAGGAACGCGTCGACGGCCGCGCGCGTGACGCGCCACTGCGTGCCGATCTTCTTGCCCTTGAGGTCGCCTGAATCGAGGCTCGCGACGACATCGGTCTCGCCGACACCGAGCATCTGCGCAACCTGCGCCGGCGTGTAGAGCTCGGGCGCACCGGCAACCGGCGCCGACGGGGCGGCGACCCCTGGCGTCGATTGCGCCATCAGTCCGCCCGTCTGCTGCATCATCTGCTGCGCCATCGCCATGCCGACGGCCATCTCGGCGGCCATTCCTCCCGGGCCGCCGCCGCCCTTTTCCAGTCCCTGCGCCATCTGGAACTTCACGTAATCGTTGAGGTTCCCGACCGCCGCCATGCTCGAGCGCTTGTCGATCGCCTGCTCGACTTCGGGCGGCACGGAGACATTCTCGACGATGAACGTCGTCATCTCGAGTCCGTATTTCGCGCCGATCGGCGGGTTGATCAGCGGCAACAGCGCCTCGCCCAGCTCGGAATAGCGCGACGCGACGTCCAGCGCCGGGATCTTCGAGCCGGCGAGGGCATCGGAAAACACGCTGACGATGCGCGATCGCATCGTGTCGTTGAACTCGTCCAGCCGGAAGTGATTGTCGGTGCCGGCCACCTCCTTCAGGAATTTCTTCGGGTCCACGACACGGAAATCGTAGGTGCCGTACGCCCGGAGGCGCACGACACCGAAGTCCGCGTCCCGCATCATCACGGGATTGGCGGTGCCCCACTTGTTGCCGGTGAACACGCGCGTGACCACGTAATAGACATCGGCCTTGAACGGGCTCTCGAGCGCGTACTTCCAGCTCTTGAGGTTGGTCAGGATCGGAATGTTGTCGGTCGTGAGCGTGTGTTTGCCCGGACCGAAGCTGTCGCCGAATTCCCCCAGATACACGAACTGCGCGATCTGCGACTCGCGGACGATGAGCTGGGCGCCGTTCTTGATTTCCTTGTCCTCGTCGGGAAACCGGTACGACAGGGTGTCGCGCGAGTCGTCGGTCCACTCGATGATGTCGATGAACTGCTTCTTCAGGAAATCGATGATCGCCATGGCCCCTTCCCCTATGTCGTCGCGCGCGCCGTCGGCCGCGTCACTTCTTCGCCGCCGCGGCCTTTGCCGCCTCGGATTCGCTCTGTTTCATCTCGGCCTCGAGCCGCTGCGCGGGCATCGCACCCGCGACGATCGTTCCGTCGGCGAAGACGAGGGTGGGCGTTGCTGCCACCCGCATCTTGAGACCGAGCGCGTTCGTCGCCGCGATCGGATTGTCGCACTCGCCGTCGTTCTTCGGGAGCGCCCCGGACTCGAAGAACGCGTCCCACGCCTTCACCTGGTCGGGCGAGCACCAGATGAGCTTCGCCTTGCGCGCCGCGTCGGGATGCAGCTGATCGATCGGATAGAGAAAGGTGTAGATCGTCACGTTGTCGATGCTCTTCAGCTCCTGCTCGAGCCTGGCGCAGTACGGGCAATCGGGATCGGAGAAGACGGCGAGCTTGCGCTGCCCGTTTCCCTTGACCTTCTTGAACGCGAGTTGCAGCGGCAGCGAATCGAACGCGACGCGGGAGTTCTCCCGCATCTTGGCTTCGGTCAGGTTCTTCTTCGTATTGGCGTCGTAGATGTTGCCCACGATCACGTACGTGACCTTGGCGTCCGTGTAGACGAGCTGCCCGTCGAACATGGCCTCGTACAGGCCGAAATACGGGCTCTTGCTGATGCTCGTGACGCTGACCCCCTCGAATTTCTGTTCGAGCAGCTTCTTTACCGCCGCGGCTTCGCCGGTGAGCGGTTTCGGACTGGCCGGCGGCTCCGCAAGGGCCGCCGCGGTGAACGTCGCGCCGATCGCAACGACAAGCACGCAGGCGAGCCGATGAACGGCGTTCGTGGAAGAGCGAAGCATAGGGATCTCCGGTAAGTTGCCGCGCGAGTCTAGCGCAACGCGGACAGCGCAAGCAGCCGTTTGGCGGGTGGCAGGCGGTCGATGGCGGCCATGCCGATGTTGCGCACGGTCCGGATCCAGGGCGTTGTCGTGCCGAACAGGCGCGCGAGCGCATCCGTGACGGTCTGCATCGCGAGGACCGGCTCCGCCCGCCGGCGTGCGTATCGATCGAGCAAGATGGGGGCACCGGCATCGGCGAGCGAGCCGCGCTCGCGCAATACCGCAGCCAGCGCCTCCGCGTCGCCAAAGCCCAGGTTCACGCCCTGCCCGGCGAGCGGATGCACGCCATGCGCCGCGTCGCCGATCAGCGCGAGGCGGCGCGCCGTAACGCTCGGCAGCTTGACCAGCTGCAACGGGAATCCGGCGCCGGGTGTGATGCACTCGAAAGCGCCGAGCGCATGCCGGCCCCGTTCCGCAACCCGCGCGGCGAGCGCTTCGCGCGGAAGCGCGAGCAGCTCCTGCGCCAGAGGGTCGGGCGCGGACCAGACCATCGAAATGCGGCGGCCCGGCAGGGGCAGCCACGCGAGAATGCCGCCATCCTCGACGAACCACTGGTACGCGCGCCCGCGGTGTGCGCGTTCGCAGGCAAAATTGGCGACCACTGCCGTCTGCCCGTATGGCTTCACCGTGGCGGTGATCCCGGCCGCATCGCGCACCCACGAGCGGACCCCATCGGCACCCACGATGAGCCTGGCCGTCAACGGACCGCCGCTGGCGAGCTGCAGTACACCCCCTGCATCCGACAGCGACAGCGACTCGAACGTGCACGGAGCATGGATCGCCATCCCCGCCGCGCGAACGACCGCGATCAGTGCGGTCCGCAACGCGCGCTCCTCGACGATCCAGGCGAGCGCGCGCTCGCCGAGCTCGTAGGCGGAAAAGTCGAGCCGCGCGCCGGCATCGCCCTCGACACGCATCGCCTCTATCGGCGCGACCCTGTCCGGCGGCAATGCCTGCCAGGCGCCCAGAGCCCACAGGAACGCGGCACTTCCCGGGCTGATCGCGTAGATACGGGTGTCCCATCCCTCGCCGTCCGGAGGCGGCTCGGGCATCGTCACACCGGCGCGATCGGCGAGCGCGACGGAAAGCCCGGCATTCGCGAGCACCGGCGCGAGCGCGAGCCCGACCAGGCCGGCGCCTGCGATCACCACGTCGTAATCCGCTGCCGCGCCGGTCATGGCTCCCGGTCCAGGGTCTCGATCACATGGTGCTGGTTGGTGTAGATGCAAAGCTCGCCCGCGATGGTCAGGCTCTGTTTGACGATGTCCGTGGCGGAAAGTGCCGTGTGCAGCAGCAGGCCTCTTGCCGCAGCCTGCGCATAGGGCCCCCCCGAGCCAATGGCGACGATGCCGTGCTCGGGCTCGAGCACGTCCCCCGCGCCGGTGATGACGAGCGACGCGCTGCGGTCGGCGACCGCGAGCATCGCCTCGAGCCGACGCAGGATGCGGTCGGAGCGCCAATCCTTCGCGAGCTCCACCGCGGCGCGCGCAAGCTGCCCCTGGTGCTTGTCGAGCTTCGCTTCAAAGCGTTCGAACAGCGTGAACGCATCCGCGGTCGCCCCGGCGAAACCCGCGAGCACGCGGTCGTTGTGCAGCCGGCGCACCTTGCGTGCGGTCGCCTTGACGATGACGCTGCCGAGTGTCACCTGACCGTCGCCGCCAAGCGCAACCGCGCCGTCGCGCCGCACCGAAAGGATCGTCGTGCCGTGAAATGTGTCCATATGCATCCGTTACGCCCGCCGGCGTTCCGCCGACGGGACAGGGGGCCATGGGGATGACGCGCATTCGAACCGGATCGAGCGGGGCCCCGAAGCGGTTCCCCAGCTGCCCCGGTCGGCCGATTCGCAGGCTCCGAGCCGGCGTAGCAGCGGCACCGGTACCGCTATTCTGACTTCTTGACGAAATGCCGCGGCGAAACGCCGATCAGCAGCAGCAGCGCCCGAAGGATCGGCGACGCCCCGACGATCTGAACTGCCTTGCGCTGTGCCTCGATGCGGGCGATCAAATTGACCATCGCGCCCGCGCAGACAAAATCGATGCGCTCGACCCCGCTCAGGTCGACGGCAACGACCGACCGTCCATGGGCAAAATCGGCAAGCTTGCCGAGCTGCGGCGAAAGCGACCCCGTCATCACCCCCGACCACTTCAGCGTTTCGGCGTCGGCGGCGTCATCGCCGTCGTCGCCTTTCTTCTCCGCTGCATTGCCGGGCGCGACCGTCACCGTCGGCGGTTCCCAGGACGGCGGCGACACCTCGAAGGTCACCGCGAATTCGATGGCCCGGTCCTCGAAGGCCTCGCGGTCGTTTGCCCACTGCAGCAGCTCCAGGGACAGCAGCCATGCGCCCTCGCCTGCCTCGCGGCCGTTCTTGAGCGCCGTGTCAAGCGCAGGGACGAGCTTGGTCCCCAGCTGCACCTGCAGCCCGAACTTCGCTCGCCTTGCCTCCGCCAATGCATTGGCGAGGAGGCGTGCGCCTGGATCGTCGTAGCCAAAGACCGACATGAGATCGAGTCGAGTCGCGTACGCCCCGCGGGCGACCGCGCGCTTGAGTCCTTCGAGCTGTGGCGCGGACGCTTCGGTCAGCCGTCCGGTCACGGCGATATGGCCGCCAACCGAACGCGGCGCGATCTTCAGCTTTGCCGGGGCCTCCCAGGCAGGCGCCGAGCGCTCGAACTGGACGAGGTACTCCATGGCCAGGCGGTCGAACGCCGCCTTGTCGCCCCCCCGCTGCATCAGGTCGAACAACGCCAACCACGCCAGCGGCGAGAGCTTGGTGTCCGCGTCGCTTTCGATGCCCTGTTCGAGCAGCGAGCGCGCCTCGGCCGGCTGTCCGCTCGCGAAGCGCAACGCCGCATTCTCGAGCACCGCGCACAAGCCGGGATTCGCCTGCGCGACCTCGAACGCCGAGGACGCCACTGCCCGCGGGCCGAGGCTGGTGCCGGTAACGGTGATGTCCCCGCCGGCCGGTTCCAGCTGTCGTCGCTCGCCCATCTTTGCCGCCTGGGCGGCGGCGTCGCGCGCAGAGTTACCGCGAGCCCCGCCCGCCGGCGCCCCTGGGCGAGGCCTGGCGCCGGTTGTCGGGTTTCCGGGTTTCTTGGCCGGCGGTTGTCGGAAAAAGAACGCCATCAAGCTGTCTGATCAATCGGTTGCACCCACATCCCGGCGGGGTCCGAGGAGGTGTCGGCAAGGCATGCCCGGCCAGCCGTGAGCGACCAATTATGTTCCTGTCATAGACATCGTACAAGCGGCGCCGTCTCCAGAAGCCCACGGCATGCAGCAGCTTTGCACCGCGCAGCGCGTCGCGGATGACGTCGGTGACCGACCTCGTGCATCGGACCGGGAATTCATGTCGTCCGACAAGGCCGCAATTGCTAGAATGACCCGCCGCATTGGCGCAATGTGCAACCAAAGGGGGATGACGATGAAAAACCCGCTCGATTCGATCTGGGGCACGATCATCTCCGGGCTTGTCCTGACGGCAATCCTGTATCTCGCCGTCAAGAACTTCCTGACGTGACGGAGGCAACGGACATGGAACTCATTCCCGCACTCGCACGATGGCTCCACTTTCTGGCCGGAATCCTGTGGATCGGCCTGCTCTACTATTTCAATTTCGTTCAGGTCCCGGCGCTCAAGGCCGCCGCGGCCGACGGCACGGCGGCCGGCATCACCAGGCACGTCGCGCCGCGGGCACTTCTGTACTTTCGCTGGTCCGCCGTGGTCACCTGGCTTGCCGGTGCCGCGCTCCTGGGCGGCAATTTCGTCGGCGCGTTCACGCTTTCCAAGGGTCTCGCCGGAATAGGCGTCGGCGCCTGGCTCGGCACCATCATGCTGATCAACGTCTGGGTACTTATCTGGCCCAACCAGCAGAAGGTGCTGGGCCTCGTGCCGGCAACGGACGAGGAGAAGAACAAGGCACGTCGGGTCGCGTTGCTCACGTCACGGACCAACATGATGCTGTCGCTCCCGATGCTGTTCTTCATGGCCGGCGGCCTCACGCACAAGGCGGGGTTCGGCCTGTAGCAGCACGTCGCCGCGGGCGCCACGCAACCGATCCGCTCCGGTGTCGGGCACGGCGGCCGTCAGTGCAAGACCGGCGCCGGGACCGGCGCCCGTGCGCGGTCCATCGCCGGCTGGCGGCGGATTCGGTCAGTCCCCGTACAGCTTCTGCACGCGCTCGCGGCGTTCCTGCGCCTCGAGCGAAAGTGTCGCAGTCGGCCGCGCGAGGAGGCGCGGGATGCCGATCGGCTCGCCGGTCTCGTCGCAGTAGCCATAGCTTCCGTCCTCGATCAGCTTGATCGACTTCTCGACCTTCTTCAGCAACTTGCGCTCGCGGTCGCGCGTCCGCAGTTCGAGCGTGTACTCCTCCTCGAGCGTCGCGCGGTCCGACGGGTCGGTCGTCGTCTCGTTCTCCCGCAGATGCTCGCCGGTATCGTCGGCGTTCTGCAGCAACTGGTCCCGGAGTTCCAGCAGGCGCTGCTTGAAAAAGGCGAGCTGCGCCTCGTTCATGTAGTCCTTGTCGGGGGCCCTCAGCAGGTCCTCCTCGGTGAGGACCTTGACCTTCTTGGGGACTGTCGCGCTTACGGTTGCTTGCTTCGCTGCCATGCTGACCTCTAACCTCTCCGTTCGATCGCCAGGGAAGTCGTTTGCCTTTCCCCCGCCGTGCCGCAAATTTCCTGGTGCCCTGTGGTCTCTCCGTGTGCTCCAATCGACCGACGATCCGCAGGGCCCACGTCGCCAGCCGCACTAAACCGGCGATTATAACCCGACCAGCGCTCCTGAACACCAGCGACGGCGGTCCGTCGCAGCTACGCCGGCAAACAGCGATTCCGGCCCTATAATTCTGGAAAAACAAGGCTTTCCCATGCTTGCAGCCTCCACCACCGGTCAATCCCTGACGCTCACTCGCCCGGACGACTGGCACGTCCACCTGCGCGATGGCCCGGCGATGGCCGACTTCGTCGGTGCCACGGCCGGCGTTTTCGGGCGAGCAATTGTCATGCCTAACCTGGCGTCGCCCGTGACGACCACGGACGCTGCCCGCAATTATCGGGATCGGATTCTTGCCGCGTTGCCGCGCGGCTCGCGTTTCGAGCCCTTGATGACGCTCTACCTTACGGACAATACCGATCCGGCGGAGATCGCCCGGGCGAAGGCGTCGGGCTACATCCACGCGGCCAAGTACTACCCGGCGGGCGCGACGACTCATTCGGACTCGGGCGTCACCGCGCTCGCACGCGCATATCCCGCGCTCGCCGCGATGGAGAAGTACGGACTCGTGCTGTCGGTGCACGGCGAGGTCACCGACCCCGACGTCGACGTGTTCGACCGGGAGCGCGTATTCATCGATCGCTCGCTCACGGCGATCGTGCGCGATTTCCCGGGGCTCAGGGTCGTGCTCGAGCACATCACGACCGGTGACGCGGTGGCGTTCGTCAACGCGGCGCCGGCCATCGTCGCGGCGACGATCACGCCGCAACACCTGCTCTACTCCCGCAATGCGCTCTTCGTCGGCGGTATCCGCCCGCATTTCTACTGCCTGCCCATCCTCAAGCGCGAGACCCACCGGCAAGCGTTGGTGGCGGCGGCCACCTCCGGCAGCCCGAAGTTCTTTCTTGGCACGGACTCGGCGCCCCACGCGCGGCACACGAAGGAAACGGCCTGCGGCTGTGCCGGCTGCTATACGGCACCTCTCGCCCTTCCCCTGTATGCCGAGGCGTTCGATGCCGCCGGCGCACTCGATCGTCTCGAGGCCTTCGCCAGCCACCACGGTGCGGACTTCTACGGGTTGCCGCGCCACGGCGACAAAGTGACGTTGCGGCGCGAGTCGTGGACGGTGCCGGTCGAGTACCCCTGCGGCGGGCACCCGGTCGTGTCGCTGCGGGCTGGCGAGAAGGTGCACTGGCGCGTCATCTGAGCGGCATCGATGGCGCCATGAACTCCGGGCCCCGCCCAGGAGTGCCTCCGCCCGACCCTTGCGGCGATGACCCCGGGGGGCCCAACCTGCGCTATGCTAACTGTCCGAAGCCAGCCAGACCGTCGCCGCCCGGGAAACCGGGGGGAGGAAAGTCCGGGCTCCGCAGAGCGGGATGCCGGGTAACGCCCGGCCGCAATAAGTCGCCGTTAGCGCGGTCGATGAAGGCGAGGAACAGGGCCACAGAGACGAGTCGCCGCGGGTCAAACCGCGGCGGGTGAAACGCGGCAACCTCCATCCGGAGCAACACCAAGTAGGCGGA